>Ga0129307_1000302_pt1 | contig 83278 bp, 71 predicted proteins | sample P1105metagenome_FD_94437 | JGI IMG/M metagenome (GOLD analysis project Ga0129307, IMG submission 94437) | Capybara group fecal microbial communities from Wisconsin, USA - P1105 metagenome | ecosystem: Host-associated > Mammals > Digestive system > Large intestine > Fecal | place: USA: Wisconsin...
TCAAGGCATGCCTTGGCTGGCGCAGTCCGGTCCAATACCGTATCGAGCAATTAGCCGCATAGCAAAAGGCGCAGCAGATAAATCTGCTACGCCTAAAAGTCCAACTTCTTGGGGGCACCTCATTACAGCCGGGATTTTTTATATGCCCATTGTAATCTGCCCGCTGTAGTAAGACTCCTGCCGGGCATCGGTGATGATGTCCTCCGGCTGCGGCCAGCCGACCAGCAGCGGCGAGTCCGGATCGTGCGCGGCCATGTTGATCTCCACCGTACGGCGGTCGTAGTTCGCGTAGCAGTAGCGGCAGCCGTGCCCGCAGGTATTGTAGGCACCGATGTCGCTGCCCAGCAGGCATTTGCAGATCGGCCGCGAGGTCTGCTGCCCTTTCGGCACGTCAAGGGTGATGTCGAATGCGGACTCCAGGCCTTCTTTTGTCATGCAGCCATCCACGTCGATGCCGTACCGTGTGAGCGCTTTATCCTCGCAGCAGGCGTAGATCTTCATGCCGTGCCGTTCACCGCTCTTTGCGATTTCTTCTGCAAGAATCGCCTCTTCCTCTGCCGCCAGACGGCGCGCCTCGGGGAAGTTTCGCTTTGTCTTTTCATACAGGTCGATAAAACTGATGATGCACTGGTGCGTCGCCCCTTCGAGGGTTGCTGCCATTTCTTCGAATGTTCTTAAGTGGAAATCGATATCGTATGTCTCAGACAGGAAGACCGGATCGTACCGCCAGGCTGTGCACTGCGGACCGACGAGCGCAGCAAGCTGCCGGAACGACTGCATCACGTCTTCTTTGGGCGGCACATACGGCTCGATGTCCCTGCCGTACGGCGTGATGGTCACATGCCACATCTGCCGGAATGCAAACAGATTTTGCCCTGCGTCATTTGCTGCAGGATCGCAGGTCTGCGCTTTGCTGCTGTCCACCTGCTGAGAGTGCTCCCATGCCGCCTTCTGCCGCGCCATCTCCGCCAGCATCGGCGCCGGATTCTTCGTACAGAAAGACAGCACATCCACCACCTCCGGATCGAGCCGGAACTTCGTGATGCGCCCTGTCGCCATGGGATTTCTGGCCATAGCAAAGCCGTCTTTGAGGCGATTCCAGAACCACCTGCTGTAAAACGCCGGGATATCCGTGCGGTTGCCTGTATTGAGTATCATAGCGACAGTATATCACATCCGGAAGAAAGCCTGCGTCCTTACGAGAAGCTTTCCCCATCACCGATGGGCTGGCAATGACAAGCATCGCAACTTTGCCAGGGGGCGTCTTTTTAAAAAGTTGTGTCAAACCGGCGGTTTTAAGTGTGCTAGTCACATATTAAATACTGGATGCAGAATCGCTTCCTGCACGCAAGGGTCTCTTCATTTACGATAACCAAAGCATTATTCGTTATCGTAAATACAATATCCAAAAATCTGCAGCCAGTTGACTTTGAAGCAATGCCTTATCTGACTGAACTCGCACATTCAGCAAAAAAGATGTGACTCAAAGCTGTTTTTTGAACCAGTTGACATGGCATTTTAAAAACGACGCCTCCTTGCGCTCCTGATCAAAGCATCTCGTGATATAATGAATGCTCCGGACCGCAAACAACGCGAAAGGCATGCCTGACTATCTCAGGCGCCCGCAGATTCAAACGCGATTGGTCAAACTAGCATATCGAAAGGAACACACATGCTGCACATCGGCTGCCATCTTTCATCTTCCAAAGGATTTCTCAAAATGGGCGAAACCGCCCTGTCCATCGGAGCGAATACGTTCCAGTTCTTTACGCGCAACCCGCGCGGCAGCAAGGCCAAGGCGATCGACCAAGAAGACGCTGCGGCGCTGATGCGGTTCATGGACGAACATGACTTTCCGTGCATCCTCGCCCACGCGCCGTACACGCTCAACCCCTGCTCCAAGGACCCGCACGTACGTGAGTTCGCGCAGATGACCATGGCGGATGACCTCGTGCGCATGGAGGCGACACCCGGGCAAATGTACAACTTCCACCCCGGCAGCCACACCGGCCAGGGCATGAGCGAAGGCATCCGTCAGATCGCAGACCTGCTCAACGAGCTGCTTAAGGAATCGCAGACCACCACGGTCCTCCTCGAAACGATGGCCGGCAAAGGCACCGAAGTCGGCGGCAGCTTTGCGGAGCTCGCCATGATCCTCGACCGCGTGGAACTCGTGGACCACATGGGCGTGTGCCTCGACACCTGCCACATTTGGGACGGCGGCTACGATATCGTGAACGATCTCGACGGCGTGCTGGACCGTTTTGATAAGACCATCGGGCTGCACCGCCTGAAGGCCATCCACCTCAACGACAGCAAGAATCCGTGCGGCAGCCACAAGGACCGGCACGAGAAGATCGGGCAGGGACAGATCGGGCTCGCTGCCTTCGAAGCCATTGTCCGCCACCCTGCGCTGAAGGGCCTGCCGTTCTTCCTCGAAACGCCGAACGAACTGCCCGGATACGCAGAGGAAATCCGCCTGCTCAGACAACTCGCGGAATAACCGTAATCCGCTCTGTTCCAATGCCGGAAGCAGAGCGATTCCTTGAAGAAGCACACCTGCTTTGGTATAATGACCGCATGTTAACGATATTCAGCAAAGTCCTGGTCATCTTCGCCATCATGGCCATCGGCTACATTGCGAATAAGAAATGGATCCTGCCGCCCGGTGCGGACGGGCCCATCAATGCCTATGTTCTCAACATTGCCTGCCCCTGCCTCATCATCCACAGTATGTCTAACGCGGGATTTGGCGGTTCTGCACTGTCGGACGGCGTGCAGGTATTTGTCGGGACCATCTTCTTTTTTGTGTTCGTGATCACCTTCGCGTGGCTGTTCGTCCGTGCGATCCGCTACGCGCCGCGGGAAGACCAGGGCGTGATGATCGTCATCATCTCCTGCATGAATACCGGGTTCATGGGATTTCCGATCACCAAGGCCATCTTCGGGAACTACTATCTCTTCCTGATGGTCATCGGGAACATCCTGCTCAACATCTACATGTATGTTGTCTCCCCCATGCTCATGCGGATCGGCGAGCCGGCGGACAAGCGCCAGCGCTCCCGCCTGCACAACCTGCTCTCCCCGAATACCATCGCGACCGTCATCGGGCTGATCATGCTGATCGCGCAGATCCAGCTGCCCGGACCCGCGAACGAATTCTTTGAAATGATTGGCGACAGCACCATCCCGCTGTCCATGGTCATGATCGGATACCAGCTGGCACAGCGCAGCCTGCGCGGCATTCTGGCAAACCGCAAACTGGTCGCCGCCTCTCTGCTGCACATGCTGGTCGTCCCCGCACTGACATTCCTGGCCGTCAACTGGCTGCCGATTGCGGATGCCGTCAAGGTCACCCTGATCTTTGCCGCATGCTTCCCGACCGCTGTCATGCCGGCGACCATCGCTGCAGAAGAAGGCAAGAACGCAGGGCTTCTGAGCGAAGGCATCGCTCTTACGACCGCCATGTCGATCGTGACGCTGCCGCTTGCCGCTTTCTTCCTGATGCACTGGTACGGCATCGGCTGACTGGCATCAGCCGCATAGCGCCTTACTTTTCTGTCCGTTATCGTTTTGCTGAGGAGATCGCTGTGACCTGGCTCGAATTATTCTTTATTGCAGTTGGGCTGTCCATGGACGCGTTTGCCGTTGCGCTGTGCAAAGGCCTCGTCATGGACCGGATCCGGGTGAAGGACGGCGTTCTTGTAGCGCTGTTTTTCGGCGGCTTTCAGGCCCTCATGCCGCTCCTCGGCTTTTTCCTGGCAGACCGCTTTGCCGGCAGGATCGAAGCGTTCGATCACTGGATCGCCTTTGCGCTGCTGCTCTTCATCGGCGGCAAGATGCTCTGGGATGTCTATAAGGAATCGCCTGATGAAGCATCGCCGCAGGCCGACGAAGCCGCCGCACACAGTGTGTACACCCCGCTGCGGTTCGGCGAACTGACACTGCTGGCCATCGCCACGAGCATCGATGCACTCGCTGTCGGCGTCGCATTCGCGGTACTGCCCGGCATCCATATCGCAAGCGCTGCCGGATTCATCGGCTGCACGACTTTCGTGTTGTCCTTTGCCGGCGTTCTGATCGGCTATAAGACGGGCAAACTACTGGAAAAAAGAGCACAGGTGCTCGGCGGGATCATCCTCATCGCGATCGGCTTCAAGATTCTGTTTGAACACACCGGCATCCTCGGCTAATACACGCAAATCCGCCGGCAATTTTGCCGGCCTTCCATAACAACAAGGAGAACGACTATGACTGCACCATTCAGCAAATACTTCGACCACACCCTGCTCAAGGCGGAGGCATCTCCGGATGACATCATCCAGCTGTGCCGGGACGCTGTGAAATACGACTTTGCCAGCGTCTGCGTGAACTCGCGGTATGTGACGCTCGCTGTCCGCACGCTGCGCGATCTGCAGGAACAGCAGGCTCCCGGCATGCAGTTCTCGCCGGTTGTTGTCACCTCCGTCGTCGGGTTCCCGCTCGGCGCGATGGCAAGAGCCGCGAAAGTCTTCGAGGCGGAAACAGCGCTGAAAGCGGGCGCGCACGACATCGACATGGTCATCAGTGTCGGCGCGGTGAAGGCAGGCAACTATCCGGCGGTCACGCATGAAGTGTCGGAGGTCAAGGAGGTCGTCGAGAAGCACGGCGGCACGCTGAAGGTCATCCTCGAGACATGCCTGCTCACCGAACCCGAGATCTCTCTGGCAGCCAAAGCGGCCTGCGAAGGCGGCGCCGACTTCCTGAAGACATCGACCGGATTCGGCCCCGGCGGTGCGACCGTCAAAGATCTGTCGCTCATGAAAGAAGCCGCAGAAGGCTGGGCCGCGCAGAAGGCAGCCGCTTCCGAAGCGGATTCCGAAGTCACTGCCCCGGCAGTGCCGCAGCTCAAAGCCAGCGGCGGCATCCGCGATCTCAAGACGGCAAAAGAAATGATCGCGGCAGGCGCCGACAGACTCGGCACCAGCGCGACCATCGCGATCATGAAAGAGTATTACGAAGCCGGTATTGATCAGTAATTCACAACATTGACCGGCGCACCATCAAGGAACGCCTGCAGATTTTCCGCCGCGTACGTCATGATGCGTGCACGGCTTTCTTTTGGCGCCCAGCTGATGTGCGGCGTGATGATGCAGTTCTTCGCGGTGAGCAGCGGGTTGTCTCCCTTGATCGGCTCGGTGGAGACAACGTCCACCGCGGCCGCATAGACTTTGCCGCTGTTCAGTGCATCCGCCAGATCCTGTTCCACGATGAGCGGCCCGCGGCTGTTATTGATGATGATCACGCCGTCTTTCATCTGTGCAATCGTCTCTTTATTGATGATCCCCTCCGTCTCCGGGAAGAGCGGGCAGTGCAGGGCGATGACGTCGGACTGCGCGAGGAGCGATGGCAGATCAACATACTCCGCAATTTCCTTCCCCGCTTCACTCGGATGCGCATCGTTCGCGAGGATCCGCATGCCCATGCTCTTTGCGATACGCCCCGTCGTCTGCCCGATGCGGCCAAAGCCGATGATGCCCATCGTCTTTCCCGCGAGCTCGATCAGCGGATACTCCCAGAAACACCAGTCGGGATTTGCTTCCCAACGCCCCTCGTGAACGGCGTTGTCGTGATGCCCGATGTGGTGGCAGATCTCCAGTAAGAGCGCGATCGCGAACTGCCCCACCGGCGCCGTGCCGTAGACCGGGATGTTCGTGACGGGAATCCCCTTCTCCTTTGCTGCCGCCACATCCACGATGTTGTAGCCGGTTGCCAGCACGCTGATAAATCTGATGTTGGGACAGGCGTCCATCGTCTCCCTCGTCACGGGCGTCTTATTTGTGTAGACGATCTCAGCGTCCCCGATGCGCGCCGCAACCTGGTCTGCCGGTGTGCGGTCGTAGACCGTCAGGTCACCAAGCGCCTCCAACGGTGCCCAGGACAGGTCGCCGGGGTTTTCTGTATATCCATCCAAAACTACGATCTTCATATCTTCTCCTTCTGCTGCCCGCGCCGGCCATATGACGCGTGGTTTCCCGCAGTCTGTGCTATACTTGCCTCATAGATAGATTGTATACCGAAAGGAAGAGAGATGAAAGTCGTCATCGCGATGGATTCGTTCAAAGGCAGTATGACCTCGCTCGAGGCGGGAGAAGCCGCAAAGGCCGGCATTCTGCGTGCCGTTCCAGACGCCGAGGTGATCGTGCGTCCGCTGGCGGATGGTGGTGAAGGCACCATGGAATCGCTCATCTACGCGCTCCATGCCGCTCCGCAGAAAGAGACTGTCACCGGCCCGCTCGGCACCCCGGTCACCGCATCCTATGCTGTTGCTGCCGCAGCCGGCGCGGAAACCGCTGCCCCTGCGAACACCGGCGGCACCGCCGTCCTCGATATGGCCTCCACCTCCGGCCTCATCCTGGTACCGGAGGCGCAGCGCGACCCGATGAAGACCACGACCCGCGGCCTGGGCGAACTGATCCTTGCCGCTGCGAAGAACGGCTGCCGCGACTTTCTGATTGGCATCGGCGGCAGCGCCACCAACGACGCCGGCGCCGGCATGCTGGCCGCACTGGGCGTTTCCCTGCTGGATGCAAACGGGCAGCCGATCTCGGACGGCGCACAGGGACTGCGCACCCTCGCCCGGATCGATGCGGCAACCATCGCCCCGGTGATCAGAGACTGCCGATTCCGCATCATCTGTGACGTCACCAATCCCCTCTGCGGGAGGAACGGCGCCAGCTATGTCTACGGCCCGCAGAAAGGCGCCTCGCCGGATCTGTGCGCGGAACTCGACAGCCTGCTTGCGCACTTTGCAGAACTGACGGAACACGCGATGGCGCAGGGTCCAGCACAACTGCCGCTCGCCGATACCCCTGGCGCCGGTGCAGCCGGCGGACTCGGCTATGCGTTCCTTGCATACCTCAACGCAAAGCTCCTGCCCGGCATCGACGTAGTCCTGGATGTGACCCGGCTCGAAGACTACCTGAAAGACGCAGACATTCTGCTCACCGGCGAAGGCCGCATCGACGCGCAGACCGCGAACGGCAAAGCGCCGGCCGGCGCTGCCGCACTGGCGAAAAAACACGGATTGACAGTCCTCGCCTTTGCCGGTCTGGTCGAAGTCGGCGAAGACGATGCGGCAAAGCTGCACGCAGCCGGCATCGACAGCTGGTATGCGATTACACCGTCTGAAATGCCACAGGACAAAGCCAAACAGCCGGACACCGCCAAAGCCAATATGGCCGCTGCCGCCGAGCGCGTTTTCCAGCAGATAGTCATCGGGTGATGTTGTAGTCACTCTTTGTCCACTTTTACCCAAAATTTTCGCAATGTGGACCAACCCATCCGCTTTCTCTCAGATTTCGCATAGCAAGAACAGATTCAACACAAAACCGCCTGCCGGGATGGCAGGCGGTTTTGCTTTGGGGATATTTAGAAGTGTACGTTTTCTTCTTAAGCTGCTTTTCTTCCGATCGCGAACCAGGAGATCAGGATCGGGATGAAGCAGGCGATGCTGGTCCCTATCGAGAACAGCAGTGCTGACGTGACGCCGGCATTGGCCATGATACCTAGTACGAATGATATCAATGGCATTGCGAACAGGTTGCAGAGCGTGCCGCCGATGGAGTAGTCGAGCAGAGCGTCTGTCTTCAGATCCGGGTCAGCCATCTTGATGAGCAGGATTCCGGTGACGAAGACGCCTGTGTTCGCGCCGATCAGGCCGAGGCTCTTTTCAAACCAGTTGGAACGCATGAACTTCTTGCAGACCAGCATGATCAGAGTCGGGGTGACGATCAGGCCGAGGACGCAGGTGATGGCCAGTGCGACCCAGTAGGTGGACAGGACGGACAGGTTGAGGCTGCTGATGGCTGCGACAACGATGTAGTCTGTCAGGGTGCCGGAGATCTTGTCTCTGACCTTTTCATCGAAGAGGTGATCCCACTTCAGGACGACGATCAGGCGCCATACGATGAGCATGACGACCATCGCGTAGAAGAATGCGGACATGCTCTGGAAGATGATGTTGTCGATGGTGATCAGCTTGTCTTCCAGGATGTAGCCGATCGCGCTGACGCCGACGATCAGGCCGAGGTGCAGGGTCAGTGTCTCGATGCTGTTCGGGACAGTTGTCTGCTTGCCCATGTCGGGTTTCTCAGCATCTCTGCCATAAACACCCTTGAGCATTTCGATCGGGGACTTGGCGGCGGACTTGACCTGTGTGGTCCAGCCCTTCTTGATGCCGATGTTGATGAGCAGAACGCCCAGCAGGATGCCGCCGACCAGACCGACCGTTGCGGTGGTGACTGTTGCATCCTGTGCAGCCTGCCAGTTCGGGTTGCCGAATTCCTGGTACGCCGCACCGATGGTGCCGGCCATGCCGTGACCACCATTGAAGCCGAATGCCAGTTCGAGGCCCATGACATCGTAGGTGTTGGCGCCGATCACTCTGGAGAACACTGCAGCAATGATGCCGAGGACGCACTGGAACATGAAGAAGCCGCCCAGGATCATCGTCATAACGATGGCATCGTTACTGGTCTTCAGAATGCTGTTGCCGTTTTTCTTGAGATACAGGCACATCGGGATCGCTGCGAAGACCGGGGTGATCAGCACGCTCGGCATGGATCCGATGGTGTCCATGATCTCGTCACTGAACGGGAGCCAACCCAGAAGGCGCGGTCCAAGGATCAGAGCGATGAATCCGCCGATGACAGATGCCGGCAGATACAGGTTCTGGAATACGGGCACTTTCGCACGCAGGATTGTTCCCAGCAGCAGGAATCCGGAAAGGATACCGACCGCTTTGAGAATCAGTACTAATGAAGCATACATTGAAATACCTCCTTTAAGAGAACATGATGAGTATTGAAAGATAATAACGAACGATGATTGGATTTATAAGTTCTCCAAGGTACGCTTGAGTACCTCGTAGATCATACGGAAGGATGCCAGATCCAGCCGCTCCTCCGGAGTGTGATACCCCTCGCAGAACGGTCCGCATGTAACAATGTCGATCCCGGGGATGCCCCCGCAGATATACCCGGTCTCGAGGCCGCCGTGTTCGGCGATCATCTTCATCTCGAAACCGTTGATTTCTTTGTACGCCGCAAAGAGCGTTTCTCGGATCTTCGAGTCCTGCTCGAACTTCCAGCCTGGCGCTCTGTTGGCGAGCTCCAGTTCATAGCCGTAGAGTCTGCTCAGGATGCGGTATTCCTCCGCCATCTGATCCAGGAACGAGTCGACTTCGCTTCTGGCAAAGCAGCGAAGCGTCACCCTACCCTCTTCCGTGCGGATGTTGGCGAGGTTTTCGGAGACCGTGGTCAGGCCTTCGATCTTCATGCTCTTACGGCGGAATCCGTCAGGCAGCACGCAGATCATATCGACGAGGCTGCAGCTGTCCTCCGCGCTGAATGCTGCGGGACAGTCTGTCCGCTCGAGGGTAACAGTGATGCCGGGGTCGCTGTACTCGAACTCCGTATGGAATCGCTTTGCCATCCCATCCACCTTGCTGCGCACCGCTTCTTCGTCTGCATCGCAGCCGAATACCACTTCACTGAACACCGGGATGGCGTTGTCTTTATCACCGCCGTGATACTTGCCGATCCTGACATCAAATGCATGGCACAGTTCGTACATCACCTGCGCCGACAGCTTGACCGCATTGCCGCGCTCTTTGTTGATGCAGACACCGGAGTGTCCACCCATGAGCCCCTTGACCGTCAGCTTATAACCGGGTAGCGCGTTCTCCGTCACTTCATAGGACCGCGAGATCTGCATGTGCTGGCTGCCGCAGGCGGATACATAGCAGGTCGTGCCGCCCATATCATCGAGGCCGATCATGCGCTTTGCGGAGATGTCCTCGTAAGCAAGTTCCGACGCGCCGATGAGGCCGGTCTCTTCCTGTACGGTGAAGACGCACTCCAGCGGCGGATGCGGCAGCGTATCGTCATCGAGGAATGCCATCATGTAGGCAACGCCGACACCGTCGTCCGCGCCAAGCGTTGTCCCTTTCGCATGCAGGAACCCATCCTCCACATACAGTTTGAGCGGATCTTTCTCGAAGTCATGCTCATAACCGGGCTCTTTCTCACAGACCATGTCGATATGCGCCTGCAGCATGACGGGCGCATGGTCTTCATACCCCGGCGACGCCGGCTTGTAGATGATCACGTTCCAGTTCGGATACTGTCTGTAACGCAAACCACGCGCTTCAGCGAACCGCACCAGGTGGTCGCTCAGCGGCTTTTCGTGATAGGAACCATGCGGCACAGCGCAGATTTCCTCAAAATATTTCTCAGGTAAAAATGTCTGGTCCAATACGTAATTCATAACGGATTCTCCCTCACATAAACCCTTTTTTCTGTTGATTTTTCAATATTTTAGCACGCTAAAGCCTTGGTTTACAAAGTATTTACATTCTACTGTAATGATATTTTCTGTATAATAATTTTCTTATTAGTAGAATTCCATGTATGATTATGCTAAAATGCATGTGAACAACTGTATATTTTTTCGGAAAATCAACGCATTTTTTCTTTTTAGTTAAAAATAAAAGGAGCGATTCCCTGCCATGAAAGAACAAGACTTTATGCGCCAGCTCGGCGGCAACATCCGCACCTTCCGGACCGAAGCCGGTCTGACGCAGGGGGACCTCGCCAAGGCCATCGGGCGGAGCATCGCAAGCATCAGCAAGTATGAACGCGGCGATTGCGCAGTCGACAGCTACACGCTCTTCAATATTGCCGAGGTCCTCAATGTCACGACGACCCAGCTGCTCCCGGACCAGCGGCGCACACCCAGGGGCGCGGAAGCCGGCGGCCAGCAGTGGAGCATCATCTCAAGATACGACAGGTTTTACCTATACAATTATGGATTTATCTCCCAGCGTCTCTGCTGCTCGCAGATTGATATCAACTGGGAAGACGGCACAGCCACGATGCATGTCGATATGGGACGCACACCAAAGGGATTCCAGCAGGCCAATATGATCCTGCATGGTCACGTCTATGCGACGAGCGCCTGCACGACCATCCTGGTCAACAATCCCATTGCCCCGATCGACTACTTTCACATTGTGATCAACAGCGCCGACTGGTATGCCGGCAAACAGACCTGCCACGTCAGCTACAGCACCGTTGACTGGCGTACGGTTGCAGCCAAAGGCGTGATCATGACCCGACCCGAATGTCCGCCGAATATCGACGAGCTCATCGCGTTCACGAAAGAGGATCTGCGCGTCATCAAGAAAAGCAATCTGGTCCTGTTCTAGGAATGAAAAAACCGCCTGCCGGATGACAGGCGGTTTTCGTTGACAGGTTTCCTGCACTGCTGTGCGGGGTTTTTCGCTGCTTATTTCAGAGCTGCGGTGATGATGGACATCACGTAGACTTCCTCAGCGTTGCAGCCTCTGGACAGGTCGTTGATCGGCGCGTTCAGACCCTGCATGATCGGGCCGTAAGCGTCGAAGCCGCCCAGTCTCTGTGCGATCTTGTAGCCGATGTTGCCTGCTTCGATGGTCGGGAAGATGAAGGTGTTAGCCTGGCCTGCGACCTTGCTGCCCTTGCACTTGGTCGCTGCGACGACCGGGGAAACAGCCGCGTCAAACTGCAGTTCGCCGTCGACAGCCAGTTCCGGATCCATCTTCTGCGCTTCGATGGTCGCGTCGTGGGACAGCTGAACGGTGCCGCCCTTGCCGCTGCCCTTGGTGGAGAAGCTCAGGATCGCAACCTTCGGGTCAACGCCGAAGATCTTCGCGGTCTTTGCGGATTCGATCGCAACCTCAGCCAGCTTCTGCGCAGCTGTGACGGTGACGTTGCCTTCCTTGTCGACGCTGTCCTGATAATCGATGTTGATGGCGCAGTCGCCCATGATCAGGATCTCTTCCTTACCTTCTTCTTTGCCCGGACGGACCATGACGAAGGAGGAGCTTACCAGATGAGCACCGGGCTTGGTCTTGACCAACTGCAGAGCCGGACGGACAGTGTCCGCTGTGCTGTAGGTCGCGCCGCCGAGCAGTGCGTCAGCTTCGCCCATCTTGACGAGCATTGTACCGAAGTAGTTGCCGGACTGGAGCATTTCTCTCGCTTCGTCAGCGGAGAGCTTGCCCTTTCTCAGCTCGACCATCATGTCGACCATCTCGTCCATCTTTTCGTAAGTTGCCGGGTCGATGATCTCCAGACCTTCGATGTCAAATCCTTTTTCAGCTGCGACAGCCTTGACTTCTTCCGGTTTGCCGACCAGGATCGGGGTCAGGAAGCCGTCCTTCTTCAGACGCGCTGCGGACTCCAGGATACGGGGATCGTTACCCTCGGTGTAGACGATCTTTCTCGGGTCGTTCTTCAGTACTTCGATCAAATTTTCAAACATCGATCATTCCTCCTATAGTAGTTAATGTTTGCTTTATTCACTAGTCAGCACCGTAATGTACGGGAGCTGACGATAGCTCTGGTTGTAGTCGAGGCCGTAGCCGACGATGAACTGATCGCCCACCGTAAAGCCGTAGTAATCCGCCTCGATGTCGACCTTGCGGCCGGACGGTTTGTCGAGCAGTGCGCAGACCTTGACGCATTTTGGTCCGCGGTTGCCCAGATACTCCTTAAGATACTCGAGCGTCAGGCCGGAGTCAACAATATCTTCCACGATGATGACATTCTTGTCTTCGATGTCGCTGTCGAGGTCCTTGTTGATCTTGACGACGCCGGATGTCTTCGTGCTCGCGCCGTAGCTGCTGCACGCCATGAAGTCGATCTTAACGTCAAGGTCGATGTTCTTCATCAGTTCAGTCATCCAGACAACGGCACCGCGCAGGATGCCGACCAGCACCACTTCTTCGCCCGCGAAATCTTCGGTGATCTTCTTCCCGATCTCGCGCGCCTTGGCCTCAATCTCCTCCTCGGTGATCATCACTTCTCCGATGGTGCCTGCGATATGTGTCCTTGCCTTTTCTGCGATGGCTTTGCTGTCTTCACTCATGGGTCTCCTCCGCTGCAGGATCGCTGCTGTGCGATTCCTCGTTGACAACCTCAAAGTCGTCTTCGTCGACAACCTCGAAATCATCCTGCTCGATGGCATCTTTATACTTCTTCGAATAGTTCACCGGCTTTTCGCCCATCCAGTACGTGTCCAGCGTTTCCTTCAGCGTGTAGAGGATGAAGATCCACAGGACCAGGTCATCGATAAAGCCGAAGGGAAACAGGACCGGCGGGATCAGATCCACCGGCAGGAACAGGTAGATGATGCCGAAGATGACCAGCGCCTTCTTTCTCTTGGGCACCGTCTTGTCGGCCATCATGAACCGGATCGCCTTGATCCTTTTTATTATAACGCGCCAACTGACAAAAAACTGCATGTCTTCCTCACTTTTTCAAGATCTGCTCCATGGCATCCAGCAGTTGCTCATGCCCGGTCTTTTTCAGTGCCGATACCGGGATCAGAATGTCGTCTTTGCTCATGCCCAGGACCTTGCGGATCCTGGCCAGGTTTTTCTGCATCTCGTTGCGGGAGATCTTGTCGGATTTGGTCGCCACGACCAGTCCGTCGAGTCCATAGTGCTTGAGATACTCGTACATCTGCACGTCCTGTTTGGACGGATCGTGCCGGATGTCCACCAGCTGCACGACTTTCACAAGGCCGTCGCGGTGCTGGAAGTATTCATCCATCATGCGGCCCCAGTCCTCGCTCATGCTTTTGGCGACCTTCGCATACCCGTACCCGGGCAGGTCGACGATGCGGAACTCGTTGTTGATCAGATAGAAATTGATCGTTCTGGTCTTGCCGGGACTGCCGCTGACTTTGGCCAGCTTTTTCCGGCCGGTCAGCAGATTGAGAAGAGACGACTTGCCGACGTTCGAACGGCCGGCAAAGGCGATCTCCTTCATCGTGTCCGGCGGGTACTGATCCCTGCGGCCAGTGACCGCCTGGATCTCTGCTGTCTTGATCTTCATGGGATGCCGCCTTTCGTTGCTACTTCGCAGCCTTCTGTTCCGCGTCCGCCTTTGTGAGGCCGCCGGGCTCGGTCACGAGCACCTGGTACAGGACGTCTTCCAGCTTCTTGAGAAGGACGAATTCCATCTGCTGACGGACGTTCTCCGGGATCTCCTCGATATCCGGCGCGTTGTCAGCCGGCAGGAGCACTTTACGGATGCCCGCTCTGTGCGCAGCGAGGACCTTCTCGCGGATGCCGCCGACGGGCAGCACCTGGCCGGTCAGGGTGATCTCGCCGGTCATGGCGATGTCCTTGCGGACCGGTTTGCCGGTCAGCGTGGAAATGATCGCCGTCGCCATGGTCACGCCTGCGGACGGACCATCCTTGGGGACTGCGCCTTCCGGCAGATGGATATGGATATCGGTATCCTTGTAGAAATCTTCGCGGATGCCGAGTTTCTTTGCGATCGAACGGATGTAGCTGACGCCGGTGCGCGCCGACTCCTGCATGACATCGCCGAGCTGGCCGGTCAGGATGACCTTGCCGCTGCCAGGCATCGCGACGGTCTCTACGAACAGTGTCGTGCCGCCGACGATCGTCCAGGCCAGGCCGGTCGTCACGCCGACGCCGGTCTTACCCTTGATCTTATCGTAATGGAACTTCTTCTTGCCGAGGTACTCTTCGAGATTCTTCCGGCTCACCGAGTACGGGCCGCGGTCGCCTGTGGTGACGATCTTTCTCGCCGCCTTCCGGCAGACATTGGCGATCTCTCTTTCGAGGTTACGCACGCCGCTCTCTCTGGTGTAGTGGTTGATGATATCGCGGACCGCCGTTTCGCTGATCTTCAGGTCCTTCTTCGTCAGGCCGTGCTCCTCGAGCTTTTTCGGGATCAGGAAGTTCTTCGCGATTTGTACCTTATCTTCTTCTGTATACCCCATGACCTCGATCACTTCCATACGGTCGAGCAGCGGCCGCGGAATGGTGCTCGCGTCATTGGCGGTGGTGACGAACATCACCTTGGAGAGGTCGAACGGGACCTCGAGGTAATGGTCGGTAAAGGTCTTGTTCTGTTCGGGGTCGAGCACCTCGAGCAGTGCGGAGGACGGATCGCCCTTGAAGTCCGCACCGAGCTTGTCCACCTCGTCAAAGAGGAAGACCGGGTCGCTCGTGCCGGCGTCCTTGATGCAGTTGATGACGCGCCCTGGAATCGCCCCGATGTAGGTCCGTCTGTGTCCGCGGATCTCCGCTTCGTCGCGCACGCCACCGAGGGACATGCGGACGTATTCACGGCCGATCGCTCTTGCCATGCTGCGGACGATACTGGTCTTGCCGGTGCCGGGAGGCCCGACGAGGCAAAGGATCGGAGACTTCTGCGATTCGCTGAGCTGCATGACAGCCAGGTACTCCAGGACTCTCTCCTTGACCTTGTCCAGTCCGTAATGGTCCTCGTTGAGGATCGCCTCGGCTTTTACCAGATCGATCTCGCTGCCGGAGTATACATTCCACGGCAGGGACAGCAGCGTCTCGATGTAGGTCCTGCTGACCGACGCCTCCGCGCCGGAGGACTGCATCTTGGACAGGCGGTCCATTTCCTTTTCGAGCTTCTTGCAGACTTCCTCGGGGATGTCCTTTTCTTTCATCTCGCGCTGCCACTTTTCGATCTCATCCTCGACATCCTCGTCATAGCCGAGTTCGTCCTGGATCGTGTGCAGCTGTTCGCGGAGATAGTATTCGCGCTGGTTGTGGCTGATGCGATTTTTGACCTTGCTGGCGATGTCTTGCTCGATGCGCAGGATTTCCACTTCGCGCAGCAGCAGTTCGCTCAGCGTGGTGAGGCGCTGACGGATGTCCAGGCACTCGAGGATCTTCTGCTTGTCCTCGACTTTGACATCCAGGTGCGCCGCGATGGCGTCCGCAAATGCGCCGGGCGCCTTGATGGACGCGACGGCTGCGTAGACTTCGTTGGCGATCTCGGGGTTGGCGTTCATGTAATCGCCGAATGCGCCGAGTGTCGCCCGCATGAGCGCCTCCATCTCAGCGGTCTGGCCGATCTCTGGATCTGGCAGCTCGCGGACTTCACACTCAAAGTACGGAACTTCCTTGATGACATCGACGATCTCTCCACGGATGCCGCCCTCGACCAGGACACGGATCGTGTCGCCGGGGAGCTTGAGCATCTGCTTGATCTTGGCGATGACGCCGATCTGATAGAAGTCATCTGCGGTGGGAAGGTCGGTGTTCTCGTCCTTCTGCGCTGTCAGAAATACATACTGATGTTTGACCATGGCTTTTTCCATGGCGTTGATGGATTTTTCTCTTCCGATGTCGAAGTGCAGCACCATATCCGGGAAGATCGCCATGCCCCTGAGCGGGATCACAGGCAGGATCAGTTCATCACCCGGCTGTCTGCGTTCGATCATGCTGCTGTCATATGCCATATTTGCTCCTTTGTTCCTTCTTATTCAAAACGAAAAGGCGGTATGATACCGCCTCGTTGCGCCGTCAGGCGGTTTCTTCTCCTGTCAGCTGCTGCCGGGTCTCCGGCTCCTTGAGGACCAGCACGGGCTGGCGTCCCTCTTCGACCGTTGCCCTGGTGATGATGCATTTTTTGACATCCCTGCGGGACGGCACTTCGTACATCACATCCTGCATGAGTCCTTCCATGATACTCCGCAGGCCTCTGGCGCCGGTCTTCCGCTCGAGCGCCTTGCGGGCGATCGCGCGGATGGCGTCGTCTTCGACTTCCAGTTCAACATCGTCGATGGACAGAAGCTTTTTATACTGTTTGATCAGCGCGTTGCGCGGTTTGGTGATGATATCCACGAGCGCTTCTTCGGTCAGCTGCTCCAGCGTGACAACGACGGGCAGTCTGCCGACAAACTCGGGGATCAGCCCGTACTTGAGCAGGTCTTCCGGCTGCACCTTTGTGAGGATCTTCTCGTCGTCGACCTTCTGCGTTTCCGCTTCCTGGTTGAAGCCGATGACCTTGTCGCCCATGCGCCGGCGGATGACCTTGTCGAGACCATCAAACGCACCGCCGCAGATGAACAGGACATTCGTCGTGTCAAACTGCAGGAAATCCTGATGCGGATGCTTGCGGCCGCCCTGCGGGGGCACATTGGCCACGGTTCCTTCCAGGATCTTCAGCAGCGCCTGCTGAACGCCCTCGCCGCTGACATCGCGGGTGATGGACGGATTGTCGCCTTTGCGGGAGATCTTGTCGATCTCATCAACATAGATGATGCCCTGCTGCGCTCTTTCGATATCATAATCCGCCGCCTGGATCAGCTTGAGGAGGATGTTCTCCACGTCCTCACCAACATAACCAGCCTCCGTCAGCGCCGTGGCATCCGCGATCGCGAACGGGACGTTGAGGATACGGGCCAGCGTCTGCGCCAGCAGGGTCTTGCCGGAGCCGGTCGGTCCGATCATGACGATGTTGCTCTTGGCGAGCTCCACATCGTCATCCGAAAGGCGGATATCTTTGCTCTGCCGGATGCGCTTGTAGTGGTTGTACACTGCGACCGACAGGACTTTTTTTGCTTCTTCCTGACCGATGACATACTGCGAGAGCGCTTCGTCGATCTCACGGGGCGTGAGCAGACGCATCTCGCTGTCTTCCGTCTGCTGCGATTCCTTCTCACCTTCCTTGAGGATATCCTCGCAGAGTGCGATACAGTCATCGCAGATATAGACATCGGGTCCTGCCACCAGTCGTCTCACCTGACTCTGCGGTCTGCCGCAGAATGAACAGATGACTTCCCCATTGTCGTCAAAATGAGCCATATCTTTCTTCCTTTGTTAATTCATCCTTTGCGTTTGCGGTTCCTAGCGGACCAGGATCTTGTCGATCAGGCCGTACGCCAGTGCTTCTTCCGCGTACATGAAGTTGTCGCGGTCCGTGTCTTTTTCGACCTGTTCGTACGGTTTGCCGGTGTTCTCGCTGAGGATGCGGTTGAGTTTTTCTTTTGTGCGGGAGAGCCATTCCGACCAGATCTTCACGTCGGTCGCCTGCCCGGACGCACCGCCCAGGGGCTGATGGATCATGACTTCCGCATTCGGCAGTGCATAGCGCTTGCCCTTTGCGCCGGAGGACAGCAGGAACGCGCCCATGCTGGCCGCCATGCCGACGCAGATCGTGGAGACATCCGGCTTGATGTACTGCATGGTGTCATAGATGGCAAGCCCTGCCGTCACGCTGCCGCCGGGGCTGTTGATGTACAGGCTGATGTCCTTGTCGGGATCTTCCGCTTCGAGGAACAAAAGCTGCGCCACCACGAGGCTCGCGATATGATCATCGATCTCCTCACCAAGGAAGATGATGCGGTCTTTGAGAAGACGGGAATAGATGTCAAATGTCCGTTCGCCGCCGCCAGTCTGTTCGATGACATAAGGTACTAATGCCATGGGTCTTCCTTTCTCTATGGTGCATCATAGACCGCCCGCAGGCGGTCCATGAGAAACTACACGTGATGCAAAAGAATGGCTGGACTATTTGTCTTCAGCCTTGGCTTCGTCCGCCTTCTTCTCTTCCTTCTTCGGAACGATCTTGGCGTTCTCGTAGAGCAGGTCGATCGCTTTCTGGATGCGGACATCTTCGCGGACAGCTTTGAGGTTGTCTTCGCCGAGGTACTCCTTCAGCTTGTCGAGATCGATGTGGTTCTGCTCTGCCATATCATTGAGCTGCTTTTCGACTTCTTCATCGGAAGCAGTGATGTTCTCCTGGTTGGCGATCGCTCTGATCATCATGCGGTTCTTGACTCTGCGGAACGCGCTGATCTTCATGTCTTCACGGAACTCATCCACGGTGCGGCCCATGTACTGGATGTAGGTCGCGATATCCATGCCCTGTGCGCGGAGCTGGTAGTCATACTCCTGCAGCATGTTGTCAACTTCGGTCTCGACCATGGCATCCGGCACTTCGAAGTCGTTCGCCTCGTTGATCTTGTCGAGGATGTCGTCCTTCATGATGCTCTCTGTCATCGTGTCGCGCTCGGACTGCAGTCTGCCCGCGGTGAATTCACGGAACTCATCCAGGGTATCCAGTTCGCTGATGTCCTTGACGAACTCATCGTCGAGATCCGGCAGTTCTTCTTCTTTGATGTCGTGGACCACGCACTTGAAGATGGCTTCTTTGCCGGCCAGATCATCCGCATGATACTCTTCGGGGAAGGTGACCTTGACGTCGACTTCCTTTTCCTTCTCCGCGCCGATCAGCTGCTCTTCAAAGCCCGGGATGAAGGTGCCGCTGCCAATGACCAGATTGAAGCCGTCTGCTGTGCCGCCTTCAAACTGCTCGTCGCCGACGAAGCCCTTGTAGTCGAGGATGATGCTGTCGCCGTCTTTGACCGGGCGGTCTTCGACGGAGATCATGCGGCTGTTGCGGTGACGCAGGTTCTCGAGCTCTGCATCGACATCCGCATCCGTGATGGCCTGCTTGCGGTCCTCGACCTCAACGCCCATGTAATCCTTGACTTCGACTTCCGGATAAACCTGCACGGTGATCGTAGCAGTGAAGCCCTTGCCCTTTTCGATGGGGGAGAACTCTACACGGGGAGAATCGACAACCTCGAGCTCCAGTTCATCGACTGCAGCGCCGTAGTTCGCGCTCAGCAGATCGTTGATCGCATCCTCTGCGAACACGCCGTCGCCGTATCTCTTCTCGATGATGCTGCGGGGCGCCTTGCCCTTGCGGAAACCATCGATCTGGAACTTGCCCTTGTTGGCCTGATAAACTTTTACCTTGGCGCTTTCAAATTCCTCAGCTGTGAACTCCATGGTGAATTTGGCGTCGTTGCCTTCTTTACCGATAAATGTGTTTTTCATTATTGTTCTCTCCTTCTGTTATGATTACTTGCCCAGCAGGCGAAGTCCTCTTGCAAATTTGCTGCGCTCCTCAGGAACCAGACCATACTCTTCCGCGAGTTTTTGTCCAAGCTCCATCAAGTCTTCCTGGTCGCCGGAGTAGAGTTCGATCTCCAGTTCACAAACCGGATCCTCTCCCTCGCCCGCAATGATCTTTCCCTTATCGAGCGATATCTCCATGATGCTGCTGCCGGTGTCGATCCGGAATGATCTTCTGACCACCAGCGAACGGAGCAGCGGAACGAGCGGTGTGTCGCCGGCCAGCTTCTCGAGCTCCGGCCCGATCTCACTCTCGGCAAATACCGACAGATCCGGCTCCGGGTCCCGTTCGGTCTCCGGCAGAGTCACGTTGAGTTCCTGTCTGACGTGCAGCGCCCCTTCGGTGTTGCCGTTCCATTTGAGACAGGCTACGCGCATGCGCCCTTCCTTGCGGATACGGTACGCGATATCGCCATCCAGCAGACGGTGGTCCGCCGTGTCGTAATAGATGCCGTCAAATTCCTCGACGGAGCGGGTCTCCTCCTCCATCATGGAAAGCAGACGTTCGTCATGCCAGATCGTATCCAGCGTGCGCTCGTCCGGGACGGCATATTTCAGTTCTACTTCCATACTGCATCCTCTCCTGCACATGAATACACATATAATATCACCAATCAAAACGCATTTCAACAAAAAAGAAATCGGCGCAAAGGCTTGCGAATCGGCGATTCCAGCATAGAAAAAGCAGCCATTTGCTGACTGCTTTTCTACTATAATATAAAAACTTACTAAAGAAGGGCTGTCAGGCAGCCCTTCATTCATCTATTCCATATTTCAATACAATCAGTCACGCATGGTCGCAACGATGACAGCCTTGATGCTGTGCAGGCGGTTCTCTGCTTCATCAAAGACCACGGAATGCGGACCGCGGAACACTTCGTCGGTGACCTCGCGGATGTCGTATCCGAGCTCCATCTGCTCTTTCGCCAGTTTGGTCTCAAAGTCGTGGAAGGACGGCAGGCAGTGCATGAAGATCACGTTCTCGTTCTCCGTCGCTGCGAGCATTTCTTCTGTGACCTTGAACGGCGTCAGCATCCGGACGCGCTCCGGGATCTCCGCCTCTTCACCCATGGACGCCCAGATGTCTGTGTACAGTGCATCCGCCCCTTTCAGGCAGGCCGGATCGGACGAGATCTCGATGGTCGCGCCGGTCTCCGCTGCGACTGCCTGTGCATTGGCGACCCATTCCATGTTGATCTGGTCCGCGAGTTCCTGCGGGCCGTACGCCACGAAGTGCATGCCCAGCTTGGCGCAGCCGTACATCCAGGCGTAGCTCATGTTGTTGCGGATATCCCCGACAAAGACGACTTTGACTTCCGGCAGCGGCTTGTCCACATGTTCCATGATGGTCAGCACGTCCGCCAGGATCTGTGTCGGATGGTCGACGTCGGTCAGGCCGTTCCAGACAGGCACGCCGGAGTACTCCGCCAGCATTTCGACGATCTTCTGGTCGTAGCCGCGGTACTCGATGCCGTCGTAGAAGCGCCCCAGCACCTTCGCCGAATCTTCGATGCTCTCCTTCTTGCCGATCTGGCTGTCCTCGCTGCGCAGGAATGTCGCGACCGCGCCTTCATCCAGGCATGCGACTTCGAACGAACTTCTCGTCCTGGTCGATGTCTTGTCGAACAGCAGCACGACGTTCTTGCCCTCCAGCAGGTGTTCCTTGTTGCCGGACTTTTTCTTCGCTTTGAGTTCCACCGCCAGATCCAGCAGATACCGGACTTCGTCGGGCGTGAAATCCATCAGTGTCAGAAAGCTCCTTCCCCTCAGATCGATAGCCATAGTCTTGTTCCTTTCTGTTTCTTTCCGCCCGCCGGCAGAAGCGCCGGCGGACTTTCACATTTGATATCAGATTTTCGTGATGTCCACCATGTGGACGTTATCGAGTGTCAGCCCGGACAGCAGGCAGTTGGCGAGTGCATCCGCCGTGTCGAGGCTGGTCAGCGTGACAATGTTACGGTCGATGGCCTTGCGCCGCATCTGCACCGCCTGGACCGCCGGCTTTCTGCCGACATCCGAAGTGCTGATGACAAAGTCGACAGCGCCGGTGTCAAAGAGCGAGTTGGTGTTGGGCTCCTCTTCATCGAAGCGATTGACCTTCATGGCGAAGACGCCGTGGCTGTTCAGGTAATCGCACGTGCCGGCCGTTGCCGCAATGGTGTAGCCGAACTTGACGAACTTCTTCGCGATGGGCACCACTTCCGCCTTGTCCTGATCGCGGACGGTGATCAGCACCAGGTTGTCCACCTTGTGCAGTTCGTACCCCGCCGCCAGGAAGCCTTTCCAGAGCGCCGACTCGAACGAGGTGTCGATGCCGAGCACTTCACCGGTGGACTTCATCTCCGGACCGAGCAGCGTATCCGCATCGGTCAGTTTGGAGAAACTGAACACCGGGACCTTGACCGCGACGTGATCGCCGTACGGGATGAGGCCGGACTGATAGCCCTGGCTCTTGAGCGATTCTCCAAGCAGGACCTTTGTCGCCATCGCCACGATCGGCACATCGGTCACCTTGCTGATGTACGGCACGGTACGGGACGATCGCGGGTTGACTTCGATGACGTACAGCGTGCCCTCGTAGTAGACATACTGGATGTTGATCAGGCCGATGACCGACAGTTCCTTCGCGAGCAGTCCTGTGTAGGTGATGATCTGCTGCTGGATCTCCTCCGGCACGTTCTGCGGCGGATAGCAGGAGATGCTGTCGCCCGAGTGAACGCCTGCACGCTCGATGTGCTCCATGATGCCGGGGATAACGACATCCGTGCCGTCACAGACCGCATCGACTTCGAGCTCCATGCCCATGAGGTACTTGTCGATGAGCACCGGGTTCTCGAGGTCGCCGCCCGCCGTGATGATGTCCATGTACTCGATGACATCTTCCGGGCCGTTCGCGATGATCATGTTCTGCCCGCCGAGGACATACGACGGTCTCAGAAGGACCGGGTAGCCCAGTTCTTCGGCGTCGCGCACCGCATCCTTCGTGACGAAGGCCGTCTTGCCCTGCGGACGCGGAATGCCGCAGCGCTCGAGGACCTCGTCAAACCGTTCGCGGTCTTCCGCCGCATCGATGCTGTCCGCGGAAGTCCCGAGGATACGCTCGCCGCGCGCGGTCAGGTGTTTGGTCAGGTTGATGGCGGTCTGTCCGCCGAACTGGACGATGACGCCCCAGGGCTTTTCCACATCCAGGATGCCGTCCACATCTTCCGGTGTCAGCGGCTCGAAGTAGAGCCGGTCGGAGATGTCGAAGTCCGTGGAAACGGTCTCCGGGTTGTTGTTGACAATGACCGCTTCGTAGCCCATCTCGCGGATGGTGTTGACGGAGTGGACGGAGCAGTAGTCGAACTCGATGCCCTGTCCGATCCGGATGGGCCCGGAGCCAAAGACGACGATGGTCTTCGGCGATTCCTTGCCGGCTTCTTTCTCCGCCGCCCGCTTCGCCTCGATGAACTCCTCCGCCTCGTTCTCGTCATCGAACGTGCTGTAGAAGTACGGCGTCTGGGCGTCGAACTCGGCCGCGCAGGTATCGACCATTTTGTAAACCGGGTGGCGTTTCTTCACGCCTGCCTCTTCGATCTTCTCGTGGCTGATGCGCTCGATGGTGCCGTCGAGGAAGCCCATATCCTTCGCCTTGCGGTACAGATCTTCGTCCAGGTCTCTCAGCAGAAGCGCTTCTTCCATACGCACGAGATTGGCGATCTTATCGAGGAACCACATGTCGATCTTGGTGATCTGGTAAATGCTCTCCAGAGAAACGCCGCGCTTGATGGCCTCGTAGATCACGAAGATGCGCTCGTCATCGCACTGGTGGAGCTGCTGTTCGATCTCAGCGGTCGTCTTACCCTTGAGTTTCGGAAGATTGAGCGTGTCGACCTTGAGCTCGATGGAGCGGACGGCTTTCATAATGGCCTGCTCAAAGCTCGTGCCGATCGCCATGACCTCGCCGGTCGCCTTCATCTGCGTGCCGAGCGTGCGGCTCGCGTAGATGAATTTATCGAACGGCCACTTGGGGAACTTGACGACCACGTAGTCAATCGATGGTTCAAAGCACGCGTAGGTGCTGCCGGTGACCTGGTTCTCGATCTCGTCGAGCGTGTAGCCGACGGCGATCTTGGAGGCCACCTTCGCGATCGGATAGCCGGTCGCCTTGGACGCCAGCGCCGAGGAACGCGACACGCGCGGATTGACCTCGATGACGGCGTATTCAAAACTGTACGGGTCAAGAGCGAACTGGACGTTGCAGCCGCCTTCGACTTTCAGTTCACGGATGATCTTGATGGATGCCGAGCGGAGCATCTGATACTCCTTATCGGAGAGCGTCACCGCCGGGGCGATGACGATGCTGTCGCCGGTGTGCACACCGACCGGATCCATGTTCTCCATGGAGCAGACGGTGATGCAGTTGTCTTTCGCATCGCGGATGACCTCGAATTCGATCTCCTTCCATCCGCTGACGCACTTCTCGACGAGGACCTGCGTGATGGGAGAAAGTTTCAGACCTTCCGCCGCGACGAGGCGCAGTTCTTTCTCGTTGCTGACGATCCCGCCGCCGGTGCCGCCGAGCGTGTAGGCCGGACGGATGACGACCGGATAGCCAATCTTCTCCGCATAGGCGACGGCGCCTTCGAGCTCCGTATGGACTTCGGACTCGATGACAGGCTCGCCGATGGACATCAGCATGTCCTTAAAGAGCTGCCGGTCCTCCGCCTTGTCGATGGTCTCCGGGTCTGCGCCGAGGAGCTTGACGTTGTGCGATTCCAGGAATCCTTCCTTGGCCAGCTGCATGGACAGGGTCAGACCGAGCTGCCCGCCCATCGTGGACAGAATGCTGTCCGGCTTTTCGATCTCGATGATCTTCTTCATCACGTCGAGCGTGAGCGGCTCGATGTAGACACGGTCCGCCATGGTGCGGTCTGTCATGATGGTCGCCGGGTTGCTGTTGCAGAGGACGACCTCGAGGCCTTCCTTCTTCAGCGTGCGGCACACCTGGCTGCCGGCGTAGTCGAACTCCGCCGCCTGCCCGATCACGATGGGACCGGAGCCGATAACCATGACTTTTTTGATATCATCCCGTAATGCCATGTTACGCCTCCTTCCCTTCTTTATATGCTTTCATATTCTCCACAAACCGATCGAACAGATACTGCGTATCTTTCGGGCCGGCGCTCGCCTCCGGATGGAACTGCACCGTGAAGGTACGCGGCCGTGTGTACAGCACTCCCTCGCAGCTGCCGTCGTTGACGTTGATGTGGCTGACCTTCGCCACCGCCGGGTCGAGGCTGTCCCCGAGGACCGCATAGCCGTGGTTCTGGCTGGTGACGTACACCGTGTCATGCTCCACATCGAGCACGGGCTGGTTGGCGCCGCGGTGTCCGTACTTGAGTTTTTCTGTCTTGCCGCCCATCGCGAGTGCGGTGAGCTGATGCCCGAGGCAGATGCCCAGCACCGGGATGTCGCAGCCGGTCAGGATCTCCTGCAGGTTGGCGATGAGTTCTTTATTCTCTGCCGGGTCTCCGGGACCATTCGAGAGCATGATGCCGTCGATGTCCAGTTCTTTGAGGTCTGCCAGGGTAGTGTCCCACGGCACGACCGCCACATCGCAGCCGCGCGAGTGCAGGCTGCGCAGGATGTTTCTCTTAAATCCGAAATCGAACAGCGCTACCTTGCATGCCGCCTCGCTGGTTCTTCCTTTGATATCGTCTGTCGGCACCGTGGTGTTCAGCGCATAGAACGAGCCTTCCGTGCAACTGACGTTTTTGACCGCGTCTTTGATCGTGTAATCGCCGATCTGCCGGAGCAGCGATTCCATGGAACCGCCTTCCCAGTTGTAACTGCCGTCCGCATTCTTCTCAAGCGCCGTTGTGACCGCGCCGTTCATGACACCAAACTCACGGATCTTTCTCGTCAGCGCACGCGTATCGATCGCGCACAGGCCGATCACACCCTTCTCCTTCAGGAAATCGTTCAGATTTCTCTGGCTTCTGAAATTGGACGGGGTTTCGCACCAGTCGCGGACGATGTACCCGTTCATCCAGACTTTGCCGGACTCCTCGTCGGTATCATTGATGCCGTAGTTGCCAACAAGCGGGAACGTCTGGATCGCGATCTGCCCGTAGTAGCTCGGGTCGGTGAGCGTTTCCTGGTAGCCGGTCATGCCGGTCGTGAAGACGACTTCGCCGATCGCGGTGCCTTCCGCACCAAAGCTGTCCCCCTCGTAGACCGTGCCGTCAGCCAGCACCAGATAGGCCTTTTTGTCAGGCTCCATGTGATTGTTCAGTGCCATAATATCCTTCTCCTCCATATTTTACATACGCATAATTATACAATTGTATGCATAAATGTCAACACGGTATATTCTATTTTTTTCACAAATGCATAGAAAAAAGCAGCCCCTGAAGACTGCATTAGAATCATATTGGAGAAATCGCAAATCAAAGCCGCGGCTGACAGCCGCGGCATGTTTTTCTATTTCACTCCATGGTACTGATAGTAGCAGGCCTCGAGCCGGCCGTTGTAAAGTTTGCGCCGCCGGTCCGCCGCGCCGAGCGATTCCTCGACGGACTTGTCCGAGGTGATCAGGAACAGCGACCAGTCCGGATGCTCCTCTCTGAGTTTTGCAAGTGATGCATAGATATGCTCGATGCCCTCGCGGTCGCCGATGCGCTCGCCGTACGGCGGGTTCATGACGATCACGCCGCGCTCGCCCTGCGCTTTAAAGTCCGCCATGTCCATGCAGGTAAACCGGATATCCTCCCCGACGCCGGCCGCGTCCGCATTGGCTCTGGCCGCTTCGATGGCGGAGGGCTCGATGTCAACCGCTTCGATGTCGAGCTCGACGTCGAGGTCCATCGCCGCATACGCCTCCTGCCGCGCCTTTTTCCAGATCTCCGGAGACAGGCAGGGCCACTCCTCGGCGAGGAACTTTCTGGACAGCCCCGGCGCGATGTTGCGCGCCAGCATCGCCGCCTCGATCGGGATGGTGCCGCTCCCGCAGCACAAATCTACGAGATGCCGATCCTTGCGGTAAAACGACAGCTGCACCAGCGCGCTGGCCAGCGTTTCCTTCATCGGCGCCGCCACTTCCTGCACGCGGTAGCCGCGCTTGAACAGCCCGTCCCCGGTGGTGTCGAGCGTGACCGTGGCGCGGTCCTTGAGCAGCGTCACCTTGATGGGAAACAGCGGGCCGCTCTCCTCGAAATGCTCGATGCCGTAGAAATCCGTGAGTCTGCTGTAGACGGCCTTGGCGCTGACGCTCTGTACCGCCGGTACGCTCGTCAGGGTGCTCTTCACGCTGCCCGCGTCCACTACGATGCGGCCGTCGACCGGAATCCACTCCTCCCACGGGATGCCCGCGATATTCTGGAAGAGTTCCTCAAAGTCCGCCGCCATGAATTCAGCCATGCGCACCTGGACGCGATCCGCCGTGCGAAGCCACAGGTTGCCTCTTGCGATGGCGTCTTCGTGTCCAGTGAAGGTGATCTTGCCGTTCTCGGTCTTCACGACCGGGTAGCCCAGTTTTTCGATCTCACGCCGGACCACGGCCTCCAGTCCGAAGGCGGCGGTGGCGATCAGTGTTCTTTCCATAGATAAACTGTCTTTCTTTGAAAAAGGTCACCCCCTGCGGGGTGACCCGGTTGTTTCTTTTCTGCTGCACGCTGCAGGTTGCAGGCGCAGACTTCAGATGCCGCTTAGATGAAGCGGTTCTTTTTTCTGGAGCGGTCGAGCACTTCCAGATTTTCAAGCGCCTTGCCGGTGCCGACTGCTACGCAGGACAGCGGATCATCCGCGATGCGGACCTGCAGGCCGGTTCTCTGTGCGATACGCTTGTCGATACCGTCGAGCAGTGCGCCGCCGCCTGTGAGCACGATGCCTGCGGAAGACAGGTCAGCTGCCAGCTCCGGCGGAGTCTGTTCAAGTACGCCGTGCGCGGCTTCGCAGATCTGGTGGAGCGGCTCGTCCAGCGCTTCGAGCATCTCGGCGCTGGAGATCTCGACGTCTCTTGGCAGACCGGTGACAAGGTCACGGCCGCTGCAGATCATGGTCTTCTCCTCTTCACGCGGGAAGGCGGTGCCGACATTGATCTTGAGCAGCTCCGCGGTGCGCTCACCGATGTAGAGCTTATGCTTCTTTCTCATGTAGGTGATGATCGCTTCGTTCATCTTGTCGCCTGCCACCTTCAGGGAGGTGTTCGCGATGATGCCGCCGAGTGCGATGACTGCGATGTCGGATGTGCCGCCGCCGATGTCGATGACCATAACGCCTTCAGGACGCGTGATATCAAGACCTGCGCCGATGGCTGCCGCGATGGGCTCCTCCATCAGGAATACATCCTTGCCGCCTGCCTGTGTCGCCGCTTCGCGGACCGCACGCTTTTCGACTTCCGTGACGCCGCTCGGTACGCAGACCATGATGCGCGGACGGAAGAACTTGCCTGCGCCGACAGTCTTCTTGATGAAGTACTTGAGCATCATCTCCGTGACCAGATAGTCCGAAACGACGCCGTCGCGCAGCGGACGGATCGCGATGATGTTGGCCGGGGTACGGCCGAGCATGTCCTTTGCCTCCGAACCGACCGCCAGGATCTCGTTGGTCTCCTCGTCTACCGCGACGACCGACGGCTCCTGCAGGACGATCCCCTTACCTTTTGTATATACCAGCACGTTCGCTGTTCCCAGGTCGATGCCGATCTCTTCCGAAAAGCCCATATTGTTTCCTCTCTATTATTAAGTGCAATGACTTCCTGTCTTTTACGGATATCCGTCTGTGCACACAGAGCGATTCTTCTCCCTGCCGCAAAACAGCGCGGACTTTGTCAGATAAGTATTATATAGGAATCGCCCTTCCTTCGCAACAAGGCACTGCTGAAAAGTTCGAGTTTCACAGTGCCATCACATTCCCCGCGTCATTTCTTCCGCCATCTTTAATATGCATTATTCTGACTCTCTTTACAACGCCCGACATCTGTTGACATGGCTGCTCCTGATTTGATACAGTTAGGCAGCACAAACATACAGTAGATCACCGCCCCACGGGGCGAGGAAGTCCGGTGAGATCCCGGCACAGTTTATCCCTGCTGTAATGGAGAACGAACACCGCAGTACCATTGGGACGGCAACGTCCCGAGAAGGGCGGCAAGTAGGATGATCCCGAGTCAGAACACAGGTGTCTACTATAACTATCAATCGGCTATCGCAGGCATAAGCGGTAGGATGATGCTTCGTCTTCCCTTTCCTGCTATAGCCATGCGCTCAAGGCAAGAAAGGATTTTTATGATGAAGAAAAGAGTGCTACTGGCAATGGTAAGCATCATGGCGCTGGTGTTCTCGCTCGTTTCGTGCGGCGGCGGCGCTTCCGATGCATCCCAGGGAGCAGCTGAGGAAGCAGGTGCTCCGATCACCATCGGCTGCAGCTACATTGCAGCCAACACCAACCCCGTCGACAGTGCATGGGATCTGACCTCCCACGGCATCAGCGAAGGGATCTACATGCAAGACAAAGACGGCAACCTCGTATCCCGCTTTGTCACCAACCTCACACGGGTCGATGATCTGATCTGGAAGGCTGAGCTCACAAACACCGTCAAGTTCAGCGACGGCACAGACTGTGACGCGGCCGCACTTGCAGACTGCATGAACTATCTGCAGAAGAACAACACCATGAGCAACGGCACCGCAGGTGTCGTGACCTTCACGGCTGAAGAAGACGGCACGCTGACCATCGTCACCGAACGTCCCACACCGGTCATGGAGTCCCTGCTCGCTGAGTGGTGCAACGTTGTCTTCAAGCAGGACGGCGACGACTTCATCTACACCGGTCCGTACATGGTGAAGAACCTGGATTCGGAAGTCGCTCTCGAGCTGACCCCCAACCCGTACTATGACGACCGCGCCGGCGAACGCAGCGACGTCACACTGAAGGTATTCAGCGACACCGCTGCCATGCAGCAGGCATTTGAATCCGGTGAGATCGATATCATGTTCGGTCTGACACCTGAACTGAAGGACACCTTCGAAGGCGAAGGCTTCACCGTCAAGGACTACGATGCAGGCTATCAGTACTTTGCCTTCACCAACACCAAAGAAGGCGCGATGGAAGACCTCGCAGTCCGTCAGGCGGTCAATCTCCTGCTCGACAGAGAAGAAATGGTGACCGCGCTGAAGGGCGGCAGCGTCTCCTCCGGTATCTTTGCCCACTACTACTCGTTCAACGGCGATGTGGAAGTGAAGACGGATGCAGCCGCAGCAGAAAAACTGCTGACCGATGCAGGCTATGTCAAGAACGAGACGAGCGGCCTCTATGAGAAGGACGGCAAAGAACTGACCATCAAGATGGTCACCTATTCCGCCAGAGCGGACCTGCCCATCCTGATGCAGCTGTCCGCTTCCAAGCTGGAAGAAGCCGGCATCAAGACCGAAACCGAAGTTGTTGATGATATCAATGCAACGCTGGAAGCCGGCGATTACGACATGGCCTTCTACGCACAGCACACCGCTCCGTCCGGAGAGCCGTCTGCCTTCCTCAATATGGCTCTCGCAGAAGGCGGCAGCCGCAACTATGATGGCTACACCAACAGCCAGATCAACGATCTTCTTGCCAAACTGGGCACGACCGAACCCGGCGAGGAAAGAGATCAGGTCTCCAAAGACATCCAGAAGATCGTCGGAGAAGACCTGCCGATCATCTATCTGGTAGACCCGCAGTGGCACGTTGCCCTCTCCGAGAGAGTCGCAGACTATGAGCCGTATTGCGGTGACTACTACTGCGTCAACGCAGAACTCGGTCTTTAATACACCTCCATTGAAGCAAGGGCAGGGGTCATATGGCCGCTGCCCTTTTTTCCTACTGACATCTTAGCTGACTATGAAGCAAACTCTGATCTATCTGACAAAATGGCTGCTCATTTTCCTGGTCACCTCCGTGCTGATCTTTGCTGTTGTGCGCATGATGCCCAGTACGCCGGTCGACAAATGGCTCGACGCCTACCATCTGCCGCACACAGAGGAAAATGTCGCTTTCGTCAACGAAAAAATGGGATTGGACGAGCCGCTGCCCGTGCAGTATGTGCACTGGATCACCAACTTCTTCCGAGGCGACTGGGGGATCTCCCTCGTGTCGGGGGAAGATATCCGGGCGCGCTTTTTTGCAAAGATGCCCTATTCCTTCTCGATCGGCATCTTCGGGCTCCTGCTCGGCGCTTTTGCCGCTTTCTTTCTGGGGTTCCGCGCCGCACTGCACCGGAACGGCATCTGTGACCATCTGACCGGCGGACTGACGATCTTTTGTCAGAGCGTGCCGATGTTCATCCTGTCGATCCTCATCATCAATGCCTTTGGCGTCAAGCTGGGCATTGTGCGGTTCTTCACAGGCGACGGCCGGTATGCTGTCCTGGCGGCGATCCTGCTGACGGCGCTCTACTGCATGGGCGCTCTGTCGCGGGTCGTGCGCTCCGCCTTCCGGGAGGAAATGGGCAAAAGCTATGTGACCTTTATGATCTCCCGCGGCTTCCGCCCGGAGGAGGTCCTCTGGAAACACGCGTACAAGCCGCCGCTTGCCAGCCTCATCTCGGCTGCCATCACCCGCTTTGCAGGTGTGTTCGGCGGCAGCACGGTGCTGGAATTCGCATTTGCCATTCCCGGCCTTTCCACCATGCTGGTGTCCGCCATGGACAGCCGGGACTATACGATCCTGCAGACGTATATCCTCGTGGTGATCATCTGGATGTTCTTTGTCCATCTGTTCCTGCGGCTTGCCCTGCAGCTTCTGGGTGTAAGGAGGGCGTCATGAAGCATAAGAAACTCATTCTCTGGGGCGTTTTCATCGTCTTCGTGCTGCTGCTCTTCCTGGTCCCCCATCAGAGCATCAAGGCGACCGATATCCTCAATACATATCAGGGGTTCTCTGCCGAGCACTGGCTTGGCACCGACAATCTGGGGCGGGACACCTTCGCCCTGATGGTCACCGGCGGCCAGCGGACGTTGCTCTGCGTATTCCTCGCCACGGTGATCTCGTTCACATTCGGTTCCCTGCTCGGGATGATCGCCGCCTACGAGGGCGGCCTGGTGCGCTCCCTCGTGCAGTTCACCGCCGACTTTGTGACCGTCATCCCGTCGCTGATCATGGCGCTGATCTTCTCCGCGCTCTTCGGCTTTTCGGCGGTCTCCGCAGGCATCATATTCGGGATCGGGAACATGGGGCAGTATATCAACCTCTCCGAAGGTCTGACAGCCGGCATGAAGGACCGTGATTTCATCGGCGCCGAAGTCAGCCTCGGCCTGCGCAAACCGGCAATCCTGTTCCGGCATGTGTTCCCCAACATCATGCGCCAGCTCTTTGTCTATCTTGGAAACAACGCCAGTTCCGTCGTGCTGCAGTATGCCGGGCTCGCTTTCATCGGACTGGGGACAGACGTCACCAATCCCGACTGGGGCACCCTGCTCTATCAATACCGCGCATACATCCTTTCCTATCCGCGGCTTGTTCTGCTGCCGATCCTGGCAGTCTGCCTGCTGGCGTTGTTCTTCCACTATGCATTTGACAGCGCAAAACTGGAAAAAACGGAGCTTACGATCTATGACTGATACCATCAGAGAACCACAAGAAATCCTGCGGGTAGAACATCTGTCCGTATCCATCCGCAGTGGCAGCGATGACATCCCCGTTCTCCGGGATGTCTCCTTTGCGATCCGTCAGGGAGAACGCTGGGCCATCGCCGGGGAATCGGGAGCCGGCAAAAGCATGACTATGAAAGCGATCACCGCCCTCCTGCCCGAGGGTAGCACAAAGATCAGCGGCAGGATCCTCTTCCGCGTCGGAGAGGAAGGCCGCTGGCAGGATCTGCTCGAGATCCCCTACCGGGAGCGCCACCGTTTTGTGGCGGAGCAGATCGCCATCATCTTTCAGGATGCGATCAATGCGCTCAATCCCAATGAACGGATCGAAACGCAATGGAGCGGGACCATCCGCCTGCACGATCCGTCTATGCAGGGGGAGGCATTGACAGCGCACATGCTGAAACAGATGGAGATCTTCGGCATCCGCGGCGGCAGAGAAACGCTCCGTCATTTTCCGGACCAGCTCTCCGGCGGCATGCGTCAGCGCATCGCGATCGCGATGGCTTTGGCCTCTCCTGCCGGACTTCTGATCGCGGATGAGCCAACGACGTCACTGGATGCGATCTCTCAGCGCCAGACGATCGAATATATCCGGCAGCTGCTCGCATCGCGCCAACTGACACTGCTGTTCATCAGCCACAACCTGGCGATCCTGCAGTACGTCTGTGATCATCTGATCATTATGAAAGACGGAGAGATCGTAGAACAGGGAACGACAGAGCAGCTGTTCCATCACGGCAGTCATCCCTATACAAGGGAACTGGTCGGCGAAACACTGAAGATCATGGGGGAAGACAACAATGCCTGAGAAACAAGTGATCCTGGAAGCCAAAGATCTGACCCGGACATTTCAGAAAGCCCGCACCGGCCTGTTTGAGCAGGCAGGCACTTTCACGGCAGTCGACCAGGTCAGTTTTCAGCTGTTCCGCGGCGAAACGCTGGGCCTGCTCGGCGAATCCGGCTGCGGCAAGTCCACGCTGGCACGGATGCTGATGCACTTGCTCCAGCCGACCGCCGGCGAGATCCGTATCGGCGGCACGCGGACAGACCAGCTTTCCGAAAAAGCCTTCCGTCCCTACCGGCAGCGAATCCAGATGGTCTACCAGAACCCGTTCGACTGCCTCGATCCGTCCATGCGCATCTCGCAGCTTCTGGCTGAGCCGTTCCGGATCTGGCAGCCAGATCTCAGCGCGGCGGACCGCGAAGAAAAGATCCTGACGATCCTGCAGGAATGCGGGCTTCCGGAAAGCAGCCTCGGCAAATATCCGCGGGAGTTTTCCGGCGGCCAGCTGCAGCGCCTTTCGATCGCGCGCGCCCTGCTGATCGAGCCGGAGATCCTGATCGCCGACGAGATCATCTCCGCGCTGGATGTCTCCATCCAGAACCAGATCCTGAGCCTGCTGAAAAAGATGAAAGCATCGCATCACCTTTCCGTGCTGTTCGTCACCCACGACCTGTCCGTCGCCCGGAAAATCTCCGACCGCGTCATGGTCATGCAGAGCGGTCAGTTCAAAGGGATCGGTACGCCCGACGAGGTCTTTTCCAATACCGCAGATCCCTATATTCAGGAGTTGTCCTCTGCCGTCTTCACTTTCAAAGCCCCGTCGCCGCAGACGGAACGGTGATCTGCAGCTATACAAAGCTGTGGTCAGCGGATTTTGGCGGCAGCTTCAATGAATGAGGCGAACAGCGGATGCGGTTTGTTCGGCCGGCTCTTGAACTCCGGATGGAACTGCACGCCGATGAAGAAATCCTGCGACGGCAGTTCGACGACCTCGACAAGGCGGCTGTCCGGTGAGGTGCCGGCCACGGTCATGCCCGCATCGATGAGCTGCTGCCGGAAGTCGTTGTTCACTTCGTACCGGTGGCGGTGCCGCTCACTGATCATCCCGTCTTTCATCACATCCTTATAAATCTCTGCCAGCAGAGTTCCCTTCTTCACCAGGCACGGATAGGCACCAAGCCGCATCGTGCCTCCTTTTGGCATGTTTCCGTTCTGGTCCGGCATGAAATCGATGACCTTGTGCGGGCAGTTTTCATCGAACTCGCCGGAGTTCGCATCGGCGATCCCGCACACGTCGCGGGCGTATTCCATGACGGCGGTCTGCAGCCCGAGGCAGATCCCGAGGTACGGCACGTTGTGCTCGCGCGCATATCTGGCCGCCTCCATCTTGCCGGCGATGCCGCGGTCGCCAAACCCGCCGGGCACGAGGATGCCGTCCACATCACCGAGGAGCGATTCCGCAGACTCCTGTGTGACCTCTTCCGCCTCGATCCATTTGATCTTCACCTTGCAGCCATTCGCATAGCCGCCGTGGCGCAGCGCTTCCGCGACCGACAGATACGCGTCGTGCAGCTTGACATACTTGCCGACCAGCCCGATCGTCACCTCTCCGGACAGCGCCTTGATGCGCTCGACCATCTTCCGCCAGCTGTCGATGTTCCCCGGGGGCAGGGACAGGCCCAGCTCTCTGGCCGCGATCGTCGAAAAGTTGCTCTCCTCCAGCATGAGCGGCGCTTCGTAGAGGACCGGGACGGTGCGATTTTCAATGACGCAGTCCGGCTTGACGTTGCAGAACATCGCGATCTTGTCCATAACGTCCCGTTCGATCGGCTCGTCCGCCCGGAGCACGATGATGTCCGGCGCGATGCCCATGCCCTGCAGTTCCTTGACGGAGTGCTGCGTCGGTTTGGACTTGTGCTCGCCGGAACTCTTGATGTACGGCACCAGCGTCACGTGGATGAACAGGCAGTTCTCGCGCCCCTGCTCGATCGCGACCTGCCGGATGGCCTCGATGAACGGCTGGGACTCGATGTCGCCGGTCGTGCCGCCGATCTCCGTGATGATGACCTCCGCGTCCGTCTTCTCCCCGACCCGGTAGATGAAATCCTTGATCTCATTGGTGATGTGCGGGATGATCTGGACCGTGCTGCCCAGGTAATCGCCGCGCCGTTCCTTCTTGAGCACTTCCCAGTACACCTTGCCGGTGGTGATGTTGGAGTATTTGTTGAGGTCTTCATTGATGAATCGCTCATAGTGTCCGAGATCGAGATCGGTCTCCGCGCCGTCCTCGGTCACGTACACCTCGCCGTGCTGGTACGGGCTCATCGTGCCCGGATCCACGTTCACATACGGATCCAGCTTCTGCGCCGCCACCTTCAGACCGCGTGCCTTGAGCAGCCTGCCAAGGGATGCCGCCGTGATGCCCTTGCCGAGCCCCGATACAACGCCGCCTGTCACGAATACATACTTTTTCATATCAAATACCTCCCTCTCATACACATTTCATTTTTCCACTGCATCTTCTTTTGCTGCCGCTGCCGCTCTGCCGCAGACAGCGTTTCCGCAAAATAAAAAAGCGCCCGGAAATAAAAAACGAGGGGCGGCTTCCCGATGGGAGTGAAGGATAGATAAACGTCCTTCGCCGTTTCCTCAAAAATCTTATTTCCGTGCACGAATTGTAAATTTACTACTTGCTGATTATACACCTCTGCGATTCCAATGTCCACACGACTTGCGATATTTTTTCGCTAAAATGCATACTTGTCTTTGGCATATTAATCGAAACAAAGACACCATTTTTTCAACGTTTATCGACTCTCATTTCTCATTTCTTTGCAATTTCGGAAATCCGCCCCCTGCAATCGTTGAAAATAAGGTGTCTTTACTCCAAAAACAGGAGCAAAGACACCTAACACCACTGCAAGATCATACGCCCCGCTGCCAGATCATACACCCCGCAGACGGATCCTGTACCCCGCAGGCCGATGCAGCCGGATCGCACGTCCCATCGACCTTGTTCCCGCTATGCTTTTCACGGTTTTATATACACCTGTTTAGAACAGGTTGTATTCGCAATATATCGTGCAATTCCATATTGCAAGATACTATATCTAGTGCTATAATCCTGTTTGTGGCCAAACAGGCCACTCTTTATGCGGGCTGCAAGCGCCTGCGGATCCAGCATCTGCAGCGCATCCGGCCGCGGCATATCCACTTACCAATTATCACATCTATCATATACAACAGACCTGTTAAAGGAGAACAAACATGGCCATCAGTGACATCGGGAGAAACGCGCGGGAGGTCCTGACCCGCAGATATCTTGGGAAAGACGAGAACGGCATGGTGACGGAAGATCTCGAAGGGATGTTCCGCCGCGTATCGGACGCCGTGGCAGGCGCAGACAAGAACTTCGACGAGGATGCGGATACCGCCGCGCTCAGCGACGAGTTCTTCGAACTCATGACCAGCCTGAAGTTCCTGCCCAACTCCCCTACGCTCATGAATGCGGGGCGCCCGCTCGGACAGCTCTCCGCATGCTTTGTCCTGCCCGTCGGCGACAGCATGGAGGAGATTTTTGACGCCGTCAAGAATGCGGCGCTCATCCACAAGTCCGGCGGCGGCACAGGCTTTGCGTTCTCCCGCCTGCGCCAGAAAGGCGCGACCGTCCGTTCCACCGGCGGCGTCGCCAGCGGCCCGGTCAGTTTCATGAAGGTCTTCAACACCGCCACCGAAGCCGTCAAGCAGGGCGGCACCAGACGCGGCGCCAACATGGGCATCCTGCGCATCGACCATCCGGACATCATGGAGTTCATCAAGTGCAAGCAGGACAACAATGACATCAATAACTTCAACATCTCCGTCGGCCTGACAGAAAAGTTCATGGAGGCAGCCTCCCGCGGGAGCGATTACGATCTGATCGACCCGAAGACCGGCGAAGCGGTCGGCCACCTCAACGCAAAAGAAGTCTTCGACACCATCGTCGAGGCAGCCTGGTCCAACGGAGAACCGGGCATCATCTTCCTCGACCGTCTGAACAGGGACAACGTCGTTCCCTCTCAGGGCGAGATCGAGAGCACCAACCCGTGCGGTGAGCAGCCCCTGCTCCCCTACGAGAGCTGCAACCTTGGCTCCATCAACCTGACGAAGATGCTCAAGGAAACACCGGACGGCTATGCGGTCGACTACGATCTGCTCGCGGACACCGTCAACGAAGCGGTCCACTTCCTCGACAACGTCATCGAGATCAACAACTACCCGCTCGAGATCATCGACGAGACGACCAAAGCGACCCGCAAGATCGGCCTCGGCGTCATGGGATTTGCCGACATGCTGCTCATGCTGGGCATCCCGTACAACTCGGTCGAAGGCGTCCAGCTGGCCGAAAAACTCATGGCCTTCATCAACAACGCCGGCCATGCGGCAAGCAGAAGACTCGCTGAGAAGCGCGGCAGTTTCCCGCTCTTTGACAGCAGCATCTACGCACACGAAGCGCCGCTGCGCAACGGCACCGTCACGACCATCGCACCGACCGGTACCCTGTCCATCATCGGCGGCTGCTCCTCCGGCGTCGAGCCCATCTTCGCCTACGCGTACATCCGCAACGTCATGGACGGCACCGAGCTCATTGAGACCAACCCGATCCTGCTCAAGAGACTGCAGGATTCCGGCGTCTACAGCGAAGAACTGATGAGAAAGATCATCAAGGAAGGCACCATCCAGCACTGCAGCGAGATCCCCGAAGAGATCCGCCGCGTCTTCGTCTGCGCGCACGACATCGACCCGGTCGACCACGTCAAGATGCAGGCCGCGTTCCAGCGCCACACCGACAACGCCGTCTCCAAGACGGTCAATTTCGCCAGCACCGCGACCAAGGAAGAGGTCGCTGAAGTCTACAAGCTCGCCTACAAGGAAGGCCTCAAAGGCGTCACCATCTACCGCGACGGCAGCCGCGATCTGCAGGTGCTCAACATCGGCAGCGTGAAGGGCAAAGAGGAATCGCCCTCGCAGGCGGCTGAAGCGCCCGCGCCGCAGGTCTACGGCCACATCAAGCCCCGCCAGCGCAGCAACGTCACGCAGGGCTTCACCGAAAAGATGCGCATCGGCTGCGGCAGCCTCTACATCACCACCAACTACGATGAGCACGGCATCTGCGAAGTCTTCACCAGCACCGGCAAAGCAGGCGGCTGCCCGAGCCAGAGCGAAGCGACAGCGCGTCTCGCGTCTATCGCCCTGCGCAGCGGCATCTCCGTCCAGGAAGTCTACGACCAGCTGAAAGGCATCCGCTGCCCGTCCACCATCCGCCAGCAGGGGCTCAACTGCACCTCCTGCCCGGATGCGATCGCCAAGGTCCTCATGAAAGTCTCGAAATACATCGAGCAGAACAAGGAAAACGGCGAGCAGCTGGTAGGCAAACCGGAAAGCTTTGAAGAAGAGCCGGTCCATTCCCACAAGAAGGCGGCTGCGGCGCAGCAGGAGATCCACATCCCCGCGAACTCCGCTGAGATCCACGTCTGCCCCGAGTGCGGCGGTCCTGTAGAGCACGAAGGCGGCTGCGTCATCTGCCGCAACTGCGGATTCAGCAAGTGCGGCTGATCTCCGCACGTAAAAACGCAGGGCTCTTATCCCCGCACTTCCTGAACAAATAGCAAAAGACCCGGTCAGCCATCGCTGCCGGGTCTTCTCTTTCTGGTTGATTACGCGTCCTCTTCCATCGCCTCCGCGACCTTCATCATGACCGCGCATTCGATGCGCTTTCTGTGCAGAACGCACCCGAGGTCGTACACGCCCGTAACCGTACCGGTCGTGTGGTACGCATTCGCCGCGCACCCGCCGCTGCAGTACAGTCTGGCAAAGCAGTCCTCGCACTCCTTATGCGAATAAACGTTGCAGCCGGTGAATTCCTCATGGACTTCCGGATTGGTGATGCCGGTATCGAGCGTCCCGAGGCGGAATCGCTCCTCGCCCACGAACTGGTGGCACGGATAGATATCCCCTTCCGGCGTGACCGCCACATACTCCGTTCCGACGCCGCAGCCCGAGATCCGCTTGGAGATGCACGGCCCGCCCATCAGATCGATGTCATAGTGATAGAAGTTGAACGGTCTGCCCTCCTTCTTTCTCTCCAGCATGGCGAGGGACAGCTTTTCATATTCCTGACAGAGGACCTCCGCGTCTTCGTCGTGCAGTGCATACGGCGCGCTCATCGGTGCGACGACCGGTTCCATGGACAATTCCTTAAAGCCCAGGTCCGCCATGTGCAGGATCTCATCCGCAAAGTGCAGATCCCACTTCGTATAGGTGCCGCGCATGTAGTAGTCCTTCTGGCCTCTTGCATCCGCGAATGCCTTGAACTTCGGCACGATCTTCTCGTACGCGCTGTTGTCCTTTTCGCTGCCCTTCAGATGGCGCATCCGGTCGTTCGTCTCCCGGCAGCCGTCGAGCGAAAGGACCACGTTGCCCATCTCCTTGTTGCAGAAATCGATGACGTCCTGGTCCACCAGGATGCCGTTCGTGGTCAGCGTAAAGCGGAAATTCTTGCCGGTGGATGCCTCGAGGGAACGGCCGTATCTGACCAGTTCCTTGCAGACCTCCCAGTTGAGGAGCGGCTCACCGCCGAAGAAATCGACCTCGAGGTTGCGTCTTCCGGGGGAATTCTCCACCAGGAAGTCGATCGCCTTTTTACCCGTCTCCAGAGACATCAGCCCCGCCTTGCCGTGGTATTCGCCCTTGCCAGCAAAGCAGTATTCGCAGTCCATGTTGCAGGCATGCGCCACGTGCAGGCACATCGCCTTCAGGACCGACTGGCGCTGCTTAAACCCCTGGGCGAGCGGTTTGAACAGGTCCTCCGAGAAGAGCTGCCCGCTCTTTTTGAGCTCCGCGATCTCCTCGAGGATCTCTTCGAGGTCCGCCTCGGTGAGCGCTTCATCGCGCAGCAGCCCGACACGCGCAGACTCGTCGAACGCCCCGTTCTCATCAAAATGGGACAGCACCGCATACGTCGCTCTGTCGAGCGCATGCACGCAGCCGCTGTTCTGGTCGATTGCGATATGATAGCCGTTCAGTTCGTAAAGATGTACCATTGTTTTGCAGTTCCTTCCGCTGCGGCAGTGCCCCGCCGCAAATAATTGCAGACACGAAAATTGCCGCCTTGCGGCGACAATCCGTATTACCTGTCAGCAGTTTCTTATTTCTTCTGCTCGCAACGCTGGTTGGCAACGCTGCAGGAAGTCTTGCTGGCGGACTGGCAGGATGTCTGGCATTCGCCACAGCCGGCCTTCTTCAGATCTTCGCTCAGGTTTCTCGTGTTGATCGTCTTGATCCTCTTCATGTTATTCCTCCATATTTCACTGCGGCTATTGCCGCGTTCGTACAATGTTCCTTGCGATTGTATCACATATCGCGCCCATCGTGCAACTATCCGCGCAGGAAGCCCTCGATGATCTTGCGCTCCGCTTCTTCCTCTGTCAGGCCGAGGCTGCGCAGCTTCAGGATCTGCTCGCCGGCCACTTTGCCGATCGCCGCCTCATGGATGAGGGACGCGTCGAGGTCCGCCGCCAGCAGTTCCGGCGCCGCGTTGACCTTGCCGTTGCCGACCAGGATGGCGTCGCACTCGGAGTGCCCGGTGCAGCGGTTGTTGCCGTTGATCTTGGAGCGGTATTCCTGATAGGAATTGTCCTTGGCGACCGAACGGGACACGAGATCCACCGCGCTGTCCTCGCCGTCGAGCGCGATTTCAAAGTCCGTCTTCGCGTACTGCTCGCCCTCGGTCATGATGGACTCCTTGATGACCAGCTTGGCGTTCGCCTGCAGGTCGCCCCAGGTCTTTCTGTCGGTGTTGTCGACGCCGCCGATCTGGGAGGTCTCCATCGTGAGCTCCGCCCCTTCGCCGAGGTGGACTTCCGTCACCGGATCGATGATGCGCTTGCCCTCGCCGTCGCCGGTGCCGATGTGTTTCTCCTGATACAGGACTTTGGCGTTCTTTTCCAGCATGAAGTTGTGGATGCCGTTGTGGCGGGAGTCGTCCTCTCCGTCTGTGTGCACGCCGCAGCCCGCGACGATCGTGACATCCGCGCCTTCGCCGACATGGAAATCGTTGTAGACGAGGTCATCCACGTGGCTTCTGGAAATGCACGCCGGGATATAGATCTTTTCGCCCTTGGTGAACGGATCGATCCAGATATCCAGCCCCTTGCCGCCTTCCTTGGACTCGATGCGCACATGCTCGGTGGACTTTCTGCCCGCGCATTCGCTGTCCGCACGGATATTGAAAGCACCGTCGTATTCGCCGCTGCCGTCGTAGTCCGAGATCGCTTTGAGCAGCTCCTCGACAACTTTATTGACTCTTGTTTCTTTATTTTCGCTCATGAACTTCGTTCTCCGTCAGTTACCTCTATTGAATATGGCCCGTTCTGCCGGACTTACGCCCCTGCTTTGCTCAGCTGGAACTCCTTCAGCCATTCCGGATCCTTGCCGATCGGGCAGGAAGAGGAACGCTCATCGTACATCAGCTGCGGCATGATTTCCTCGGTCGGTCCCTGGATGCGGACCTTGCCGTCCTGGATGACGATGATCTCATCCGCGATGGACAGCAGTCTTTCCTGGTGGGAAATGACCAGCAGGGCCTTGTCGTTTTCTTTCTTCAGACGTTCAAAGCTGTCGATCAGGCCGTTGAAGCTCCACAGGTCGATGCCCGCTTCCGGCTCGTCGAAGACCATGACCTTGGCGTCCGTTCTCGCAAGCACCGTCGCGATCTCGATACGCTTGATCTCGCCGCCGGACAGGCTGGCGTTGACTTCGCGGTCGATGTAGTCCTTGGTGCAAAGACCCACCTGGTCCATCAGACCGCAGATGGCTTCTTCCTTAAGCGTTTCCTTGGCGGACAGGTCCAGCATGTCACGCACGGTCAGGCCCTTAAACCGGACCGGCTGCTGGAATCCATACGCCACGCCGAGCTTTGCACGCTCTGTGATATCCAGATCCGAAATATCCTGGCCGTCCATCCAGATCTCGCCCTCGGTCTGGTGCACGACACCGGCGATGACCTTGGCCAGTGTCGTCTTACCGCTGCCGTTGGGGCCGGTGATGACGGTCAGTTTGCCGCTCTCGATGGTGAAGTCGATCCCGTTGAGGATCTCTCCGCCGTCGGGGGCGGTCCATTTGATGTTCTTCAGTGTCAGCATTTGTTCCCTCGCTGTTCGTTGTAGTTTATGTAATCGCTCTGCGCCTTCGGCGCGTTGCTTTTGTGCTCTATGCGCGGAAGATCTGCGGCCATTTCTCCTGATGGACCTTCTCCCAGGAAAGATCCTTCTCGCCATGCGGCGCCGGATGCTCGTCGATCATGCCCAGAGACAGCACCGCCTCAAGCTTCAGATTGAACGGGAAGCCGAGCAGCTCACGCAGGTATGCCTCCGATGTCATCGAGCCGTCCTCGCAGTCGCGCTGACGCCCCTGGATCCAGCAACTGCCGAGCCCGAGCTGGTCCGCCATGAGATGCATGTGCGCCATGGCGATGCTGCAGTCCTCTGTCCAGACGTCGGACTTCTCCTCGTCGCCAAGCACGACGACCGCCGCGTCCGCTCCCTCGAGCATCAGCGCGCTGTGCTGGCGGAAATGCGCCATCTTCGCGAGCGTCGCCTTATCGCGCACGACGATGAACTCCCAGCTGCGCCTGTTGCGGGATGTCTCCGACGCCAGGCCGGCCATGATCACCTTCTCAAGCAATTCGTCCGGCACAGCCTCGCTGGTGTATTTGCGGATGCTTCTTCTCTGGTACAGCATCTCCAGAAGATCTGCCATGATAGTTTCCTCTTTCCACATTATATGTATCTGTATTTAAGAACAGACCATCGCCATTCTATCATGAAAACCCCCGAATAGCACCCCTTATTCACGGAGTTTCTCTGACAACCTACAGAAAAAATATGAATCGCTCCGCACTTTTTTTCATATGGATGCAACACTTTGCCCCTGTTCGCGTACTATATAAGTGAAAGCAATGTGCATCGCATGTCCAATGATTATGGAGACGCCATGGAAGAAGTCATCCTCGTCAAAAAAGCACAACAGGGAGACCGCAGAGCATTCTGCGATTTATACAGCCTGTACAAAGAGCCATTCTACCGGTATGCCCTGTATCGTCTCGGGCATCCGGCAGATGCGGAGGATGCGGTCAGCGAATGCGTCCTGCAGCTCTGGCACAGGCTTCCCACCCTGCGGGAGCCGGCGGCTTTCCGGACCTTTGCGTACCGCATTCTGTCCGCCTGCTGCAGCAGGCTCATCCGCACGCAGATCGAACGCCGCGGGCAGGACAATGCGGACAACGACACCCTCGCAGGCAGGCCGGAACTGACAAGCACCGACCACACCGACACTAGGCTGATCCTCGAGGAAGCGCTTCGCTCCCTGCCGGAGCAGGAGCGTCAGATCGTCCTCCTCTCTGCTGTCAGCGGACTGAACAGCAAAGAAATCGCGGACATCACCGGCCTGAGCGCCGGCGGCGTCCGCTCGAGTCTCTCCCGCAGCCTCAAAAAACTGCGGCAGCAGCTTACATCCTGAACACCACGAACAGGAGTCCACCATGAAAGAATATGAGAATGATCTTCAATATATGAAAGAACAGTTTGCGGGCGACGGGACGGAAGTCCCGGAGAGCCTTTCTGAAGAGGCCGTGTTCGCTATGCTGGAGAATGTCCCGCAGCAGGCATCGCCCTTCCCCGGGGAGGCCGAACCTCGTAAAGCGGGGCGCCGGCGCTGGCAGAAGCCCGTGGCGGCAGTCGCCGCGTGCGCGTGTCTGGTCCTCGGGATCACCGCCCTGCATCCCTGGGACAGCGGCGACGACCCGGTGCCCGCTCCCCCGGCAACCGGTGCCGGCACGGAAGCGGCCGCCCTGCTCGCAGCGGCGGATACGGATGAGAACGGCATGGTTGTGTTCGGCAGCTACGAGGAACTCGACAGCCTGATCGCCGCCATCGTTCCCGAAGAGGAAGACTACCTCGTCTATGAGGAAGCCGCCGGAGATGCCGCCAGAGTCGAATCCGCAGAAGCGCCTGCCGCCGCGACCGGCAGCACAGGCGCAAACGCCGCGGGAGACACGGGCAGCGCACCGGATCACTCCTCCACCTACACGCAGGTGGACGGCATCGACGAGGCTGACATCGTCAAGACCGACGGGCGCTACATCTACTATGTATCCGACTACGACAACCGCATCCGGATCGCATCCGCGAAAGACGGCAAGGCGGAGAACATCGCCTCGGTCCGCGGCGACAAATGCGGCACCTATATCTATGACCTGTACATTCGCGGCGACCAGCTGGTCGTACTCGGCGAGGCGCAGGAGAGCAGTTTCTCCGCCCTCCATCCGTTCAACCGGCGCGCTTCTGTCGTGACGGTCTTCGACATCACCGACCGCAGCAACCCGCAGCAGACAGGCCAGTACATCCAGAGCGGCACCATCCTGTCCTCCAGGCTCAGCGGCAGCACGCTCTACCTGGTCACCAACGACGCCATCTATACCTATGAGAAGAATCGCTGTTTCCCGGGCATCTGCTTTGCGGAAGGCGATTGGGAAGACCTGCCCCTCGGCGACATCTGCTGCTTCCCGGAAACAGCCACCCCCACGTACACCGTGATCGGCACGGTCGATCTCGATGCCGCGTCGATCTCAGCAGACACCGTGCAGACAAAGGCAATCCTCGGCGGCAGCGAGGAAGTCTACTGCAGCCAGCAGGCACTGTATCTTTCGACCTCCTTCTATCCGTCCGATCTGACCGGAGACACCTACTATCTCGACGGCGAAGATACGCTGCGCACGCGCATCGTAAAACTGGCACTGACCGGCGATGCACCGGCGTTCGCAGGCAGTGCGGTCGTCCCCGGCTGGCTGAACGACCAGTTCTCGATGGACGACAGCAACGGCCTTTTCAAAGCGGCAACGACGACCTCCCGCAGCGGGCGGGACACCAACAACCTGTTCCTCTTCGATGAGAACATGCAGGCGCTCGGCAGTGTCCGCGACTTTGCAAAAGACGAACACATCGAAGCTGTCCGGTACATCAAAGACAAAGCCTATATCATCACCTACGAGCAGACCGATCCGCTGTTCATCATCGACCTGGCCGACCCGGAAGAACCGGACATCATCGGGCATGTCAAGATCAGCGGTTTCTCCACCCTGCTGGTGCCGGCATCCGATGAGTATCTGCTCGGGCTCGGCTTCTCGACCCAGACCAATGAGTGGGGAGAAGCCACGGACGGTGTGAAGCTCGCCCTGTTCGATATCAGCGACGCAGCGCAGCCCGCCGTCAGCGACAGCAAAGAGTTCGAAGGGATGGAAAGCGAAGTCCAGTACAACCATAAAGCGCTGCTCGTCGGCCCGGACGGCGATTACTATGCGATTCCTTACGAGATCTGGACGTACAACGTGAGGACGGAATCATATGACACCACAGACGGCATCCTGGTCTTCACGGCAAAAGACGGCAAAATGGAGGTCCTGAAAGACATCCGCACAGAAGACAAAGTGCGGCGGTGCGTGTACATCGGAGAGTATCTCTACGGCATCTGCGGGGACGACACCATCGAAGGATTTGCCATTCCGTAAATCCCCTCCCCGGGCGTCTTCCAGAGGCCCCCTGTACATTGACATTTCTGCAAGATAATCCTAAAATAGATAAGGTATTATGTTCCGATCAGGAACCATCACGTACTTCATCAAAGTTAAGGCAGAAAGGACAACAAAATGAAAAGAACAGTATCCAGACTTCTTGTCGCCCTGCTCATGATGACCATGGTCATGGCTCTCGTATCCTGCGGCGGCAGCAAGAGCGAATACGTCGGCACCTGGCATGCGACCGAGATCTCCGCTTACGGCGTGACGATGTCTCCTGAAGATGCAGGCATGGAATTCACCATGGAGATCAAGGACGACGGCACCATCACCGCTACCACCAACGGCGAAGATGACGGTGCGGGCACCTGGGAAGAGACCGACAGCGGCATCAACATCTCCGATGACACCGGCGAAACGATCGACGGCACACTCGAGGACGGTGTTCTGACCATCAACCTGTATGGCGTTGAGATCAAGATGGAAAAGGAATAATTCCTGATTCTAAAAAGCAGACTGAAGAGGCCTCCGCTGATGCGGAGGTCTTTTTTTATGGAATCGCTCTTTTCCGGCGCCAGAAAAAATGAACCTGCATTCAGTTTCATATTGCCAACTAGACGAAAAAGTGAGATAATTGTATCAGAGTACAAAAATACCGGAAGGAGCATCAAAGTGGAATACACTGGAAAACGTGCCCGCAGCAGGCAGACGATCATGCATGCTGCCAAAGGGCTCTTTGAAGAAAAAGGCATCAAGAATGTGACATTCAATGACATCGCGGACCGCGCAGGCATGTCCCGCACGACGATCTTCAACTACTTTGCTACGATCAACGATCTTCTGATCGCCCTCGTGGACGAAGAAATGGACGATCTGCTGCGGCACTGCGATGAGAGCGGTCTTGCAGGAGAAGGCCTGATCAAAGAACTCTTCCTGCAGCTGATCGATGACACCGCGAACTATCCCCTGCTCACGAGCCGGCTGATCTTCAACAGCATCCTCAATCAAAAGACAGATGGTTCCATCGTCCGCATCGAGCAGAAGATCGCAGACAATCTGCCGGATATGCCGGCGGATGAAAAAGAACAGCAGGTCATCCTGCTGACCGGCCTTTACTACGGGCTGATCAACCACTACCTGACCAACGGGCAGGAGTTTGAAAAGAATGAAATGAAAGAGCGATTCCTCACCTTGTATGAGAAAACCTCGCACAGATAGCAACACTTCACACACCAAGGAGGTAACAACATGGTCAATAATGGTGACAAATACGGCATCACCCGCTGGGAAGACCCGGCAGACGTCAATGCCAGACTGAAAGCGCTGACGGATCAGCCCATCTGGGAGGTCAATGACGACTACTACGAAAACGAGATCCTGAAATACTACGATGAAAAGTGCCGGGCATCGAAGGAAGTCTTCGAGAAGGCCAAGGATGTCATTCCGGGCGGCGTCCAGCACAACCTCGCATTCAACAAGCCCTTCCCCGTCTGCTTCACAAAGGCGGAAGGCGCGTATCTGTATGATAAAGACGGCAACGAGTACATCGACTTCCTGCAGGCGGGCGGCCCGACCATCCTCGGCAGCAACTGGGGCCCGGTCAAAGAGGCGGTCGAAGAGCTGATCAACACCTGCGGCCCGGTCACCGGACTGCTCCACGAAGCGGAGTACCTCATCGCCAATGAGATCCACGCCTGCATGCCGGGCGTCGAGATGTTCCGTATGCTCGGCAGCGGCACAGAGTCCGACATGGCTGCTCTTCGTATCGCGCGCCTTGCGACCGGTCACAAGCACATCATCAAGCTGGGCGGCGGCTACCACGGCTGGAGCGACCAGCTCGTTTACGGCACCAAGATCCCGGGCAGCCGCAGCTTCCTGGAGTCTCATGGCATCCCGCGCAAGGTGCAGTCCTACACGCATGAGGTCCGCCCGAACGATCTGGACATGTTGGAGAAGATGCTCAAGGTGCTCAGACTGTGCGGCGGTACAGCAGCTGTCCTCATCGAGCCGTTCGGCCCCGAAAGCGGCACCCGTCCGGTCTCCGCAGACTACTGCCAGGGCGTGCGCGATCTGTGCGACAAATACGGCGCACTGATGGTCATGGACGAAGTCGTCACAGGTTTCCGCTGCGGTCTCGGCGGTGCGCAGGGCTATTTCGGCGTCACACCGGACCTCACCATCTTCGGCAAGATCGTTGCAGGCGGCTATCCGGCAGCGGGCGGCGTCGGTGGCAAGAAAGAATACGTCAGCCTGATGGCGGCGGGGGTCGGCGGCAGCAGCAAGAAAGCCTACGTCGGCGGCACACTCTCTGCAAACCCGATGTCCGCACTGGCCGGCTACACAGCCATTAAGGAAATCGAACGCACCAATGCCTGCGAGCTCGCAGGACGCGCAGGCGACCGTCTGACCGACGGCCTCAAGATGCTTCTCGACAAGTACGGACTCCCCTTCGTCGCCTACAACCAGGGCAGCATCGTCCACCTCGAGTGCACCGGTGCGATGAGCTTTGACTTCTCGTCCTTCAACCCGCTCAAGTCCATCAAGGGCCTGCTCGAGAACAAGGACATGATGTATGAACGCAAGGCCTCCATGGAACGCATGGGCGCCGCTTACATGGCGAACGGCGTCGTCACACTGGCAGGAAGCCGTCTCTACACCTCCATGGCTGACACCGACGAAGTCATCGATGAAGCGCTGAACAGATTTGAAAACGTCTTCAAAAATGTGGTAAAGACAAACAAGTGTGCAGACTGAAAGGAGCAATCCCATGGCAAAGTACATTATGGCGCATGACCTGGGCACAAGTTCGGATAAAGCCGCTCTCGTCGACTTTGAGGGCAATGTAGTCGCATCGGAAACCTGCGCCTACCCCACCTATTATCCCAAACCCGCCTGGGTCGAACAAAACCCGGAAGACTACTGGACCGCCGTTTGTACGACCTGCAAAAAAGTGCTTGAAAAAACCGGCATCGATAAAGACGACGTCAAGGCGATGATCTTCTCAACGCAGGCGCAGGGCGTCATCCCGGTCGACAAGGACGGCAAAGCACTCTACAACAACATCACCTGGATTGACAGCCGTGCGCAGAAGCAGGCCGAGCACGCGATGAATCGCTTTGGCGGCAAGAAAGTTTTCACGCTGGTCTCCGGCACGCCCATCATGGGCAAGGACAGCCTCGCCAAGATCCTCTGGCTCAAAGAAGAACGGCCGGACATCTATGAAAAGACCGATAAGATCCTGGACGTCAACGGCTATCTGACGATGCGCTGCACCGGCGAAAAAGTCGCTGAACTGTCCGGCGCATCCACGTACGGGCTCGACCTCAAACGGAAAACATCGGCGGACTCCTGCCGGATGCGGCAGAGGCCTGTGGTCTGGCGGAAGGCACACCGATCTTCGGCGGCTGCTTCGACGTGCCGGCTGCAGCGGTCGGCTCCGGCATGACTGGCGAAGGCGATATCCACGTGTATCTCGGCACCTCCGGCTGGGTCTGCGCCAGCAGCGCCGTACAGGACAAGTTCAAACGCGGTGCGGCAGCCCTGCAGAGCGCTGACCACGCGATGAACCTGATCGTCGGCGAGATGGAAGCCGCCGGCGCCAACATCCAGTGGATCAAGGACTCGTTCTTCAAACACGAATCCGAGATTTACGGCGACGGCATCTACGACTACATGGACAGCATCATCGACGACGTCGCACCGGGCAGTGACCACCTCGTCTTCACCCCCTGGATCGAAGGCGAACGGTGCCCCGTCAGCACGACCACGACGCGTGCGACCATGTTCAACCTGACCTCCGTGCACACCAGAGAGCACATGATGCGCGCGGTCTACGAAGGCATCGCCTACAACCTGCGCTGGATCTTCGAGAACATGAAGCAGGACTACGGCTTTGACGGCAACCACTTCCGCATCATCGGCGGCGGTGCGCTCGACAAAGGCTGGATGCAGATCATCGCGGACGTCACAGGACTGGAATTCTCCGTGACCCATGATCCGCGCAATGCAGGCGCCGTCGGTGCGGCGATCATCGCGATGGTCGGACTCGGGTATCTGAAAGACTTCAGCGAGGCGAAGCGATTCGTCAAGACGGAAGCCACCTACACCCCCAACCCCGCCAGCAAGAAGGTCTACGACAAGCTGTTTGAAGACTACAAACGCATCTACTATTCGCTGGAGAAAGCGTACAAGCTCGCCAACGGCGCACGGTTCTCCGAGCATGAAGAATAAAGGAGACACTCCATGAGTGATTTTGATTCGAAAAAGGCGCTCGACAAGCTCGGTGCATTCGCCCGGGACAGCGCCGGTTCCCTGCAGGACAAAGCTGCAGAGATCCGAAAGAAAAAGAATAAAGCGGCGCAGGACCTTCTCCGCCCCGAGGAAATCGTCGATATGTTTGCGCTGTACGGCCGCAAACTGACGGAGATGGACCATCCGGTCGAGGAAGCCGTCCTCTATTACAAACAGGGTGACCGGTGCCTCAAGAACGCCAGCAGCGCGGACCTCACACACATCGAATACGACGATATTCTGGACTGCACCCACTTCTCCATCCCGGAGAAAGACTGGCTGCTCGGCGAAAAGGACATGCGCGCCATGATCCTGGCAAAGCCCGCGTACATCGGGATGTGCCTGGCAATCCAGCGCCCCATCGAGGCTGTCCTCGACGACATGGCCATGATCATCGGCCAGAACGTCCTCATCGCACCGCGCGAAAAGAAAGCCATCGGCAAAGCGCTGCGCGGCAGATTTGCGGTCATGATCGAAGACCAGAACGTGCTGGTGGTCGGGCGCACATTCTATGAAGCGTTCACCGCCCTCACCGTGCTGGAAAAAGCAGCTGAGCTATTCCTCAAAGCGGACGTGCTCGGCGGCGGCATCCCCGTTCCTCCGGTAAGAGCCGCGCTGGAGCACCGCGTCTATACAATGAAGTACTCCAAGGCCGAGGAATCGCATAAGCTCCGCGAGACAAGCGCGCAAAGCGATGCTGCCGGCAATGCGGATGACGCGCCTTCTGCCGCTGTCTGCAAACCGGATGAGATGACGGAAGACGAATGGACCAAGCGCTGCCTGCTCGTTGAGTACGGCAAAAAGATGCTGGAGACAGGCCTCGTGCAGGGCACCTGGGGCAACCTGTCGGTCCGCCTGGACGACGAGTATATGCTCGTGACCCCGTCCGGTCTTGACTACAACCGGCTGAGTCCGCTCGATGAAGTCAAGGTGGAGATCGCGACCGGCGAGTACGAAGGCGACCTCAAACCGACCTCGGAGACCGCTTTCCACTGCGGACTCTACGCGATGCGGCCGGATGTCGGGGCGATCCTGCATACGCATTCCAAATACTGCGCCGTCTTCGCGGCAGCACACATGCCGCTCGAGATCGAAGACCCGGCGCTCGCGGAAGTGTTCGGCACCGATCTTCTGCCCATCGCTGAGTACGGCCTCTCCGGGACGAAGATGCTCGCGAAGAACATCCTGAAAGTGATGGAGACCGCACCAGGCTGCCTGATGCGCAACCACGGCATGATCGCGGTCGGCAAAGATATCGAACACGCTTTTGAACGCTGCCTGAAGATGGAACAGGCCGCAGAGGCAGGTGTGGAGCGCCGCTGGAAAGCCCTGCTCGAAGGAGACGACGAGGAAGAGGAATAGTCTCTCCCTTCTGCACCGATCATATACAAACAAACGCCGCCTGCACGTGCAGACGGCGTTTTTGTTCGTGTGCTGTCCGGCAAATCCGGCCAGTATCTATCTCATCATCATTCCTTGGCTGCTTCGATCTCTTTGATCTTCGCAACAAATTCCTCGGTGAAGGCGGCTTCGTCGACACCTGTGAAAAGAGCGCTTCCAAGCATGACAGGGATGCCGGCATTATTGACAGCGCTCGTCTTGCTTGTCACGACGATCAGATCCTCATCCTCGATGCCGGGGATCTCCACCAGCTTGTGGGGGGTGATCACATGTGCGATCTTCTCTTTCTTCAGGATCTCATCGATCTTCTCCGTGACGATGGAGGTGGTGAAAACGCCGCCACCGCATGCAACAACTACCTTGACCATGCTCGTCCTCCTTTCGGGTTACTGCCGTCTTAAATGGTTTGTCTCAGATTTCTATATAGAAAGTAACAAATCCCGATTTGTTTTTCAATAGCGCCGGGCGCTGCGGACAGCACAGATTTCCGCAAACCGGAGCCGTGCAGATTTTGCACCCCTGCCGTGTGTTCCGTGCAATTCATGTGCCCGGTCTGCGGGAAGCCTGTCCGCGTCAATCAGCCGTACAAACAGGTTATCACGCCCCCTCTTTTGGTATATAATACTGGCATGGAACAGACTACTTTTTTCGAACAGAACGTACCGCAGCCGCTGGCGGCCAGACTCCGCCCGCGCACCATCGATGAGATCGTGGGACAGTCCCACCTTCTTGGCGAGGGCAAAGTGCTGCGGCGCATCATAGAGAGCGACGGTGTCAGCTCGATGATCTTCTGGGGCCCGCCCGGTGTTGGCAAGACCACCATCGCGACGGTCATCGCCAACCAGACAAAGGCCAAATTCATCGAGTTCTCGGCTGTGACCAGCGGGATCAAGGAGATCCGCGAAGTCATGAAGGAGGCGGACAACAACCGTCTCTTCGGCGAGAAGACCATCGTCTTTGTCGACGAGATCCACCGCTTCAACAAAGCCCAGCAGGACGCCTTCCTCCCCTTCGTGGAGAAAGGCAGCATCATCCTGATCGGCGCCACGACCGAAAACCCGTCCTTTGAGGTGAACGGGGCTCTGCTGTCGAGGTGCAAGGTTTTCGTACTCAAAGCGCTGGAGCCGGAGGAAGTCGTACAGCTGCTGCGGCGCGCCATCGACGATCCGCGCGGCTTCGGCGACCAGAACATCGACATCAGCGACGAGATGCTCATGATGATCGCCCGCTTCTCGAACGGCGATGCGCGCAATGCGCTCTCCACACTGGAGATGGTCATCCTGAACGGCGATATCACAGACGATCCGGATGCCCCGAAGCCCGGGCCGACGACCCATGTCAGCATGGAGGTCCTGGAGCAGGTGACCTCCAAGAAATCGCTCCTCTACGACAAAGACGGCGAAGAGCACTACAACCTGATCTCCGCCCTGCATAAGTCCATGCGCAACTCCGACCCGGACGCGGCCGTCTACTGGCTCGCCCGCATGCTGGAGGCCGGCGAAGACCCGCTCTATATCGCAAGACGCGTCACGCGCTTTGCCAGCGAAGACGTCGGTCTGGCGGACCCGCGCGCTCTGGAGCTGTCCATCGCAGCCTATCAGGCCTGCCATTTCATCGGCATGCCCGAGTGCTCCGTCCATCTGACCGAAGCGGTGATATACAATGCACTGGCCCCCAAATCCAACGCGATGGAGGTTGCTTATCTCACCGCTCGCAAAGATGCCCTCGAGCAGATCGACGAGCCGGTCCCGCTGCAGATCCGCAATGCGCCGACCAAGCTGATGAAAGACCTCGAATACGGCAAAGACTATCAGTACGCGCACGACTACGAGGACAAGATCACAACGCTGCAGTGCCTGCCCGATTCCCTCGAAGGCCGCGAATACTACAAGCCCGGTGACCAGGGCTTTGAGCCAAGGTTCCGCGACCGGCTGAACGCCATCAAACAGTGGCGCCGGGAACACCGGGAGCAGGAGAAAAAAGGCAAATAAGAATCTGCAAAAGACAGACCAGATAAACAGAAAACCGCCGGACTAGCCGGCGGTTTTTTACAAATTCATCCGTGGATCGAGCACGCCTCAAAGCGGTATTCCTGGCGCACATCCGGGTACTTCTCCCGGTCCACTTTGCTCAGAAACATCTCCAGCGGTCTCGCATACAGGCCGCCGTCATCGTACAGCGCCTGGTAGATCATCAGCGGCTCCCGCGTCTCGCTGTGCAGCGCCACCCCGACGATCTTATACAGATACTTGTTTGTCTCCCGCTCCTCTTCGCTCAGCAGTTCTCTTTTGAAGTGCTGCACGATCTCACCGGGAAGGAATGTCCGTTCTCCCATCACGCTCACCGCCTTTCTGCTACATTGTAACACATTTCTTGTCTAGGCGGTTTTTTCCCCATGTAACGAAACCTCAAATAACTTGATTGCGTTTCTTGCCTCCCGTTCCTGGCCAAGTGTCCACATGAGTTTAGTGACAACTGCCTCACTGGTCATATCACCTGCTGAAACAGCACCCGCTTCAAGAGCATGCCTGCCAACCTCATAGAGCGTCATATCTGTTTCTTCATATAAGCATTGACTGCAGATGATGACGACAATACCTGCCCTGACCATTCTGGCAATTGCAGCAGCGACGTCTCGGTTGATATCTGTTACACCGCCTGCCCCGAACGCTTCTATGACGACTCCATGACAACCCATCAGCCGGACCATATCGAACAGCGCTGGTTTCAGTCCAGGAATCAGTTTAATCAAGCAAACCTCATCGTCTAAAGCAGGCAGGAACCTGCAAGGTCCTTTCTCTACTGGTAATGCTTCTTTTCGGATATGCAACCCCTTGGCATCGAATTCTCCCACTGGAGGATGATTTACACTCTCAAAAGCATCAAAGCCATTGGTTCTGACTTTCACCGCCCGGCATCCCAGCAATACCTTTCGGTCAAAGGCAATAAAGATGCCGCTGCTCCCGGTCTGCGCCATTGCCAGTGCCAGCTTCAGGTTGGCCACCGCATCGCTAAGCGGGTGCTGCATAGGCAACTGGCTGCCGGTCAGAACAACCGGCCGATCAATTCCCGGCAGCATAAAAGTCAATGCCGAAGCTGTATAAGCCATCGTGTCAGTACCATGTGTGATGACGATCCCGTCATACTGCTCTCTCATGCGATATATGCAATCAGCGATCTTAATCCAGTCCTCTGGCTGGATGTTTGACGAATCCAGCTGGAACAAATCTTTTATAGTCAGTTCAACTTCCAACATTCCAATATGCCGGATCAGCTGTTCACCAGTCATCTCCGGAATCAGTCCATTGTCAGACGCACCGGAGGCAATGGTGCCCCCGGTGGTCAGAAGCAAGATTTTCTTCATTTATCCACTGCCTCCTGCAGCCACTTCAGAGCTGACGCAGCGAGAATAGCCGTTCCTCTGTAAATCCACTGGTCATCAGCCACAAAGTTGCTGCTGTGGTTAGGATATGCCGGTCTATCCGTTGGGCGGGTGGAAAGAAACCAGAAACTGCCGGGGCACTTCTGCGCATAGAACGCAAAATCCTCGCTGCTCATCATTGGCTTTTTAACATAGCCGACCTCGTCCTCTCCAAACAGATCTCTGGCAATTTCATAAGTGAACTGCGTCAGCCCATCATCATTGTAAGTGACTGGGTATCCTTTCTCAAACTCGATTTCACAGGATGCACGGTAGGTCTGGCAGATGCCTTCACATACTTCCGGTATCCGCCGGTCGAGTTTCTGTCTGACAGCCTCATCCAGGCAACGAATTGCGCCACCCAGCTCCACCGTATCCGGGATCACATTATAGACTTCTCCGCCGTGAATCGAGCCTATCGTCAGTACCGCCATGTCCGTTCCGGCACACTCACGGCTGACAAGTTCCTGCAGTGCTAGCACGAGATGCGCGCTGATCACCACTGGATCGATACATTCCGCTGGTGTGGCACCATGTCCGCCTTTTCCTTTAACAGTAATGATGAAACTGTCGCGGGATGCCATAAAACCCCCGGGGTAAAACCCAATATACCCAGGCGGCAGATCTGCCAACAGTTGGCCGACATGCTGTCCGAAGACCGCACCAACATCTGGATTCTCCATAACCCCGTCACGGATGAGGTCTTCTGCGCCGCCAGAGCCTTCTTCCGCACATTGGAAAAACAGTTTGACTGTGCCTGGGATCTCAGCTTTGCGCTCCTGCAGAATCTTCGCTGCGCCGAGCAGCATCGCCGCATGGTTATCATGACCGCAGGCATGCATATTACCGTTGGTCGAAGCATATGGAAGCCCTGTTGTCTCGGTGATATGCAGCGCATCCATATCTGCTCGAAGCGCGACTGCCTTGCCAGGTTTACCGCCGATGATCGTCGCAACAATGCTCGAATTACCCTGAAATGTCCGGTATGGAATTCCCATTTCGTTCAGGCGGGCAAGGATATACCCACGGGTTTTAGGTAGATCCAGATCCAGTTCCGGTATCTGATGAAGATCCCGTCGCCAGGAAATGATTTGATCGGAAAGCTCAACAGCCCTCTTTTTGATCTCCTTCATACAGCCTCCTTAGCCGAGCAAAGTCTCAATGTTCGCTGCGAAGAGTTTTTCCTTCCATTCATCAGGAATCTCAGCTGCTTCAATTCGGGCGATTTCAAGACCATAATCCATATACGGCTCACAGGAACCAAACACGACATTATCCTCTCCGGCAGACTGAATCAGCAGCTCAATAAAGTCTCTTCTGTATACACCGGACAGATCGTATTTCACATTTGGTGCACGTTTGGCCATGAATACTACATCATCAAAGCTGAGCCCACTGATATCAAGCTGTCCACCGTGGGTTGCAAAGAACGTAACATCAGGGAATCGCATTGCCAGCTCAAGCAGCTGGAACGCCTCACTGACACACATATATCCCGTCGACACATAGACAGGAAGCCCCGCCTGTCTGCATGCCTCAATCGTCGGATCCACCTTCGGATCGTTGATCATGAAATTGTCTTCCCACGGATGCAGGTGCAGACCGCAAAGACCGTATCCCCTCAGTTTAGCCACCTGATCCGATGCTGTTTTTTCAAGCGGATTGACGCGTCCAAAGCCTGCAAGACGTCCGGCGTATTTTGCAACCATTTCACCCAGTAGCTGGTTTGCCTTGTCGTAATTGTAATCGCACGGTTTATGCGGACGGACGATGGCCTTTTCGATTCCTTTTGCGTCCATCTTCGCAATCTGCTCCTCCACAGTCACACTGTTCCCATAGAGCGATTCTCCGATGAATGCACAAGCATCGATCATTCTGCGTATCATACTGCCACCCCCCTTACCTCTTTCAAATTCATCAGACGGGCTGCATTCTTCCAAAGTACCTTCTCCAGCGTATCTTCATCAAGCCCGAGCTGTGTGACTTTCGCCAGATCAGAGACCGGATCGCCGGCAGGATTGTCCGTTGCAAACAACACACGATCTGGTCCCAGTTCCTCGATTGCTTTCTTTACGATACCTGGATAAGGAATACTGGACGTATCCAGATAAACGTTCGGGCAGGCTTTGGCCATGCGAATCGCTTCTTCGCCATGGAAAAACCCTCCCATATGGCAGATAATGATCGCCTCCGGGACTGCCTGCGCTCCAAAGCCAACCTGCCAGGGCTGACTGCCGACCTTGTCGCAACAGTGGCTGAAGACCGGCAAACCAAATTCTGCCGCTTTTTTGATAACCTCAACAGACAACCTGCCATACGGCTTTTGTAATGTGCAGACAGGATGCAACTTGATACCCTTGATCTGGTCGGGGTATTTGGCCGCTTCCTCGACCGCTGCGACAGCGTCCGGGCCGCCGCCCGGATGGATACGGGCAAAGCCGATCAGCCTGTCCGGAAAGCGCTTGACATAATCTACAAGCAGGGAAATCGCGACCGGATACATCGGCGCCTCGCCGTAGGTCGTAATGCAGGTCATATCGATACCGGCACGATCCATTAGCCGAACGACCTGTTCCGGCGGATCAAACCAACCATATGCTTCATACATATCAGAGTGTCCGTGAAAATCAATGATCATTATCACACCCCCTCACTTCTGCGTACTATCCGTCCCATCATACAGTGAATGGAATACATCAGGTACGTTCACATACCTTCTGGGGAGAACAGGGGAATATGTCATAGCCTGACTAGTCTTGAGTTTCATAGATACCAGGGTTTCGGCCATTTTTACTGCAGCCGCAACGGGATCAATGACAGGAACCCCCAATGCTTCTGTCAGACGAGCGTCAAGACCGGCCATACCACAACAGCCAAGCACGATGACTTCCGCTCCATCTTCCTCCATAGCCACTCGTGCAGACTTCTTAATATAATCTTCCAGCTCCTCCTGTGGCATTTTCTCCAGCGCCTCAACAGCTAATCCAGTCACTCTCACACTGGCACACTTCGCTCCAAGTCCAACAGCCTCTATTCCTTCTTCAAGGAGCGGCTTCCATCTGTCTGATGTTGAAACGACACTGTAGGATGAACCGAGTTGTGTCGCCAATAGAATTGGAGGTTCGAAAATACCAAGCACCGGCTTGTCTGTTAGTTGTCGAGCAGCATAGGTGGATACATGATTACTGAAACAAGCAGAGATGAACGCATCATAGTTGTCTTTCTCACGCTGTACCACATCAAGGACACCTAGCGTTGTAATCATCTCATCGAAATACCCTTCGATTGTGACTGGCCCGATGGGTGAAGACACCGCTTTCACTTCTGTTCCAGGAGATTTGCAAAGATCTGCTGCTCTTTGTGCTGCTGCTGTAAAATCATCTGACGTGTTAGGGTTGATGATTAAGATTCTCATTCTTTTGCCCTCCTCTTACTTAAGATCGCTTTTGAAAACGCTGCCTTCCAGATAGGACGCGCCAAGTTTTGTTTTGGTCATAAGTAAATAGTATGTCAGCCCGGCAGGAATCAATCCGACAAACCAGGAAATATCGATAACGATAAAGGACAGAATACCCCCAACTATGATAGAGATTACACCAGCCCAGTTCACTCCTTTATACGGACCGTTTTTGTCATAGTAGTAATTAAGGTTCAGTGCCTGTTTTCTAAGAATGTAATAATCAACACACAGAACTGCAAAGAGCGGTCCAAGGAACGCTGCATAAATATGGATAAACATATCCAAGCCTGCAGCAGATTCCGGTCTTACCAGAAGCCACGGGAATGTGAATACACTCAGCACACCGACAATGATTGCCGCCGGCCGGAATTTAAGATTAAAGAAATCAATCAGAATATAGATCGGTGCTACCATATTATTAAGAATATTGGTCGTCATCTGAGAGAACAGAATAAATACCAGTGTCGCAATCAGTAACACCGGCTGATCAATCGCATTGGAGAATACAGCAATCGGATCATGATTGCCCGTAGCACCCGCAATCATCAGTCCCATTATGCCGAGCATAACATTCGCTGGCAGAAGACCAAGCATATAAATCACTGCTGTCATGGGTGTCTTGACATGTTTGACATAGTTGCGGGAATAGTCGCTGACGTTGGTCACCAGCGCTGTATAAATACCCAGAAAAGATGTGACACCTGTCCAGAATCCCCATCCCCAACTACCTTCGATATCTCCAACAGTTGCCGAGATTTCTGCATCAAATTTAGTCATTATATTGACCAACATATATACAAGTGTAATAATCAGAAACGCTGCCGCAATGTTCTCCAACCATTTGATGCCTGTAAACCCATTCAAAGAGAGAAATACCTGCAAGGCCTGAAATGCAATAAAGCAAACCCAGATATTATCAAAACCGAACATGTTATTGAGGATTAGATTGATAGCTGCTGCACCGATCCAGCTTTGATAACCGAACCAGATCAAAGCCGGAACTGCTCTGAGTACAGAAGGAAACTTTGCGCCTGAAAAACCAAATGAACTGCGAAGGTGAACTGAAAACGGTATGCCATAGTCATTTCCGGCTTTCCCGCAAAGCACCATAGCAATAGCCAAAATAATATTTCCGACAATAATTGCCGTGACTGCCTGCACGGTATTCAACATACCGATCAGATTTGCTCCGGTAGCAAATGTTGCCATACAAACACATCCGCCAAACCAGGCGAGTGCATACGACACTTTATCCATGATACGAACATCGGTTGGCAGGATATCTTTTGGCACTCCATTCGCAATAACCGGATCCAACACCGCTGTTTCACTGGGATGAACATATTCACTCATCGAAGGACCTCCTTTACAACAAATCAACTACTATGGTTATATCCATTAACAACTATTTCACCGGACTTTATCCGGCAACAGCCTTTCCAACATCAGCACATTGCTTTTCCTTCCAAGTAGTCCCAGGCACATTGTGCCTGCATCAAGCTCCCCTGCCAGAGCAATGAACTGTCTATCTTGAAAAACGGTGTATGGTGCTGCGCATCTACGTCTTCCTTTGCGGGAGTTGAAAAAAACCAGAAAACACCAGGCACTCTCCGAAGAAACTCTGACATGTCTTCGCTGACCATTGTTGCTTCTGATAGCTCAACCGTCTTCTCCTGCCCAAACAGCTTTTCTGCTTCTTTGAGAATAAACTCCGTTAAAGCCGGATCATTACAGGTCACCGGATACTGCTGCATATAAACCACCTCTGCACGCCCTCCCATTGCTGCCGCAATGCCAGCGACTAATTCTTGGATTCTTTTTAGCAGACGTGCTCTTAGCTCTTCATTAAGGCATCGAATGGATCCAACCATAACCGCCGTTTCTGGAATAATGTTATACGTGTCTCCGCTATGGATGCTGCCGACCGACAAAACTGCGCTGTCAGAAGCATTACATTCTCTACTGACTAGTGTTTGCATTGCACTAATCATTTGCGCAGATATGACGATAGGGTCAACGCTTTCTGCTGGAATCGCCCCATGACCTTCTTTCCCATAAATTGTGATTCTAAAACTATCTTGCGAGGCCATTTCAGCGCCCTTTTTAGCAGCGATTGATGCCTTAGGTAAACCTTTCACAATCGATCCACAGTGCTGACCAAAAATCACATTTACTTCCGGATTCTCCAGCACGCCGTCTTCAATCATCAAACGAGCTCCCCCAACAGACTCCTCAGCAGGTTGAAAAAGTAGTTTCACTGTCCCAGCCATTTCCTTAGAGACAGAGTGAAGCAACTTTGCTGCTCCAAGCAGCATTGCCATATGTCCGTCATGTCCACAGGCATGCATCGCCCCAGGGTGGCAAGAGGCATAGTCCAGTCCAGTTCTTTCTTCTATTGGCAATCCGTCCATATCGGCGCGCAGTGCGACGGTTGCCCCAGGTCTTTTCCCTTCAATAACTGCCATCAGTCCACTGTGCCGTTCGAAAGATGTTATCTCTTCAATGCCAATTCTATTCAGACATCTGTGAATATAATCTGCAGTTTCCGGTAAATGAAGGCCTGTTTCGGGTATCCTGTGAAGATCCCTCTGCCATCCGGCGATTTCACAACTCATCTGCTCTGCCATCGTATTAAACAGCATATCCTTACCTCACTTGTCCTCTTTACATCTCGATTGTAGAGCAGTTATAATTGATTGAATTCTCTAAAAAACACTATGGTGCTATAAGGATTTGGAGTGAACGATGAAAACCGAACATCTGGAATACATGCTGCTGACAGCGGAGTTGGGGTCCATTTCCAAGGCGGCGCGGGAGCTCTACATGACCCAGCCACAACTGAGCAATATCATCCGTGATATGGAAGGTGCTCTGGGGTTTTCTGTTTTCGTACGCAAACAGAACGGTGTCATACCGACACCACAGGGAAAACGGTTTCTGGTATACGCAAGACGCATCCTGAACGAAGCACAGAATATCAAAGACCTGCGTTTTCAGGAAAAGGACCACCTGCGCTTCCAGGTGTCCTCCGTCAAAACAAGTCTTGTGATGGATTGCTTCCTGCAGCTCATGGACCGGTATCAGGAGTCTGAATACAGGTTTTCCTATTATGAGAACGGCAATCCCAGGGCAGTGGAGGATGTTTACACGCAGAGTTCTGATCTGGGGGTCGTCTATCTGCAGCCGGCGCAGCGCAAAGCGTTCCTCTCAGATCTCACAGCCCGCGAACTCACCTACCATACGATCAAAGTCTTCCGGCCGCATATTATCCTCTCCCGCGATCACCCCCTTCTGCGCACTGGAGAACCGGTCAGGCGGGAGCAGCTGTACGACTACGGAATGCTGCGGTATGCCAAGGGGCTGCTTCTTGGAACCGAGCAGATGGACAATCTCTGGTACGATGCGTTCCTCGACACCAGCCGAATCAAACGGTACATCTATGTGTACGACCGTGCAACGCTGCACAATCTGCTGGTCAATACCAATTTCTTCACAGTCGGAACGGACTCCGGCATCTATCAGGAGGATATCCACTTCATGGCCTCCATCCCTTTCACAGATCCCGAACCGCCGCAGAATGCGATTCTGGAGATGGGCTATATCACCAACAACCACGTCGACTTCGCCTCTAATGTGATCGCGAATGAATTTGTCGATCTCCTGATGAAAGCGTACGCCAAATAAAAAGAGCCGGCATACACCGGCCGCAGCAATCAAAAAGCAGACCCGCTGTCTGCTTTTTTTGTTCATATGTAGTATTCTTCGCCTGTCTCCAGGCAGACCGCACCAAGGTGCCCGCCAAACGTGCACCCGCAGTCGATCGCAATGTGGCGGTTCGCGCGGTAGATCCGGTCCGGCGCCGGGTTGTCTTTGATCGCCCGGGTCGGTCTGTGCCCCGTGACGAGGTACTTGTCCGGATAGTAGACGCTGCTGTAGTCCGGCACCCGGAAGATCATCTCCGGAAGCGTGTAATCGCCCAGCGGCCGGTCCGGCGCAAAGTTCAGAAGTCCGGCGTGCACGAGCACATAGTCTTCCCCGCCGCAGCGGACCTCTTCATAGAGCGAAAACTCCTCCAGATACTCCAGCACATCCGCCTTGTCTTCTGCGGGCAGTCTGCCGAACGACTCGATCGTCTCCTGTCCGCCAACGGTCTGCCACTCCAGCAGGCCGCGGATCATATCGTCGTTAACCGCATCAACCGACTCGTCCGTCACCTCTGTCGCCAGAAACCGCAGACACTGCAATGCCATATACTCGTGGTTGCCGATCAGGGGGATGACGTTCGGCCGCATCATCATATCCATGAGCACATCCATCGAACGCGGTCCGCGGTCGATGACGTCACCGAGCACGTAAAGCTCGTCGCTGTCGGAGAAACCGATCTTCTCCAGCAGTTTTCTATAGGCTTCATATTCCCCATGTATATCACTGATACAGTAAGTCGCCATTGTTTCTGTATCCTTTCTAAGTCTGTATTTCCTTTTATCGGACAGATGGGCGTATGGAATGATCCAACGAAAAATTGCCGCATCAGGCATACTCAATATACCATTTACAGCAATTCTCGTAAATTTGATTTCCATTTGCAGCAGGTACGGTTTTTACTTTCCAACCCCGCCGTCGTTCTGTCCGGGTGCAGCGCCCTGGCCGGAGACACCGACGGCATCCGGCGCGGTCTGTCCATTCCCGCCTGCCCCTGCTCCGCCGGCACTTCCGGCGCCTTCATTCATCTTTTCAGCCTGCGGGCTGTCCTTCGCATCCTGCGCAGGCTGCCCGTTATCCAACGTCTGCGGCTGCTGGTCCGGGTTCCCGTTCCCGGATGTTCCGCCCAGCACCCTGTTCGCATCTTCCTGCAGCCGCTCCGTACGCTTTGCATCTTTCGACTCCACACTGACCTCACAGGGCGATTCTTCGGTCCAGCGGGACTGCTCTTCCAGCACCTCCCGCGTCAGATCCATCGCTTCCGGAAGGGTCATACTCTCGATGTCTTTCTCCTCCAGAAGCGCGACGATCTGTTCATCTTCCTCCGCCGTTGCCGTGACCCCGATCACCCGGTCGAGCCGGTTGAGCGTGTACTCGATCGAAGCGCCGCCATCCAGTTTTACGGTCGTGCACGCCTGGACCGTCATGTAGTTCCAGCCGCTGCCTGCCAGGATCATCAACGCGACCGCTGCCGCCGCCACGCGCTGCATGAGCCGCCTCTTCTGCGCTTTCTGTCTGCCCGCAGCCCGCAGATCACCGGATGTTGTCAGCTCGATCGATGCCCCGACCTCGTAGACACCTTCCACGTTCTCGAAGACGCCGTCATCCCGCAACACAGCGCTGCACCCGTTTTTGTTTTCGACTACGATCCCTCTCATCTATTTCACCATTCTCTCTCTGATCTCTTTCATATACTCCCCTATGTACGGGAAATCACCGCTCAGGATCTCCGCTGCGGCGATGATATACCGCCGGTGCCGCTCGAGCACTTTCAGCGGGACCGTGCATCGCTTTCGGATCTGCGCTGCCGGCAGCTGCCTGGTCCGCCGCATGACCGCCAGCAGCGACGGTTCCTCCAGCATGCACTGTATCACCGCGGCGCATGCTGTCTTTGTCTTCTCCGCCTTCGGCGAACACGCCGCAAGGTCCATGAAGGAAAACCCGTATTTCTGGAGGATCTCCTGCAATGCTTCGATCTCGTCCCTGACCGGTGTATGTCCCGGCACCGGTGCCTGATGGCTTTCCATGGACAAGGCGGCTTCCTTCTCCTGTATCTGCGCTGCCAGAACGGTGTTTTCGGCGTCTTCCGTCTCCTCATCGAGGATCGTCAGCGAGACGTTTTCCGCCGTCTGCCTGCGCTCCCTGCGGAGATAATCCTGCAGCCTCCTGCTGACCACAACGCCTGCAAACGTCCGGAAGTTTCCCCTGGCAGCATCGTACGACCGCACCGCCTCGCAGAATGCGATCGCCCCGATCTGCCATTCTTCGTCTTTTTCGGTGATGAATCGCCCTGTCGCCCTGTACGCCATAAGAGCAATCTGTCTTTTGTTTTCTCTGATCAGCGCATTCATCGCCTGTTCATCCGTGCAGGCCTGCGCGATCTTGCTGTTCAATCTATCCATGGTGCTACTTTACAGAGGAAACTTGAAATTATTTTGAAACAGCCGGCCGCTCGCTGCGGCTGGCTGTTCCAGAGATGTAAGCTGCAACTGATGCAGGTCAGTTGGCAAGGGGTTGTCCTTCTGACATTACTTCATTCGTACACAGGGGCGGCAAAAACGGGGTGATAAGGAATTCATGGACAACATTTGTGGTTCATTATAAAATAGTGTCAAGAAGATGCATGTTTGTGACAAAGGGGTAAACAAAATGCTTACGATCGAAAAACTGGCTGCCTATGGTGCCGATACAAAGACAGGGCTGGAACGCTGCATGGGGCAGGAAGCCTTTTATATCCGCCTCGCCGGTATGATCCTGCAGGAGGGAAACTTCGATAAACTCGAGCAGGCGATCGCTGCCGGCGATCTCAAAGAAGCCTTCTCCGCCGCCCATGCACTCAAAGGCGTGACCGGCAACCTGGCCCTCACACCGCTGTATGATCCGGTTCAGGAGATCACTGAACTCTTACGTGCAGAGACCGACATGGATTATACCGATATCATGAATCAGATCCGGGAGGCCAAAGAGGCGCTGCAGAAGCTGGCTGATGAGGAATAATCTCTCCGGGAGGGATGCCTCTTCCTGATGACATCACAAAAAGAGCAGCAGGCATATGCCCGCTGCTCTTTTACTTGCTTTTTAGCTGCTTTCCGGCTGTGGTCTGCTGGTATACAGCATCCTTACGATTCGCAGTGATCACCCTGCTTGTATTTCTCACAAGTGCCTGCGTACGGGCAGCCGATGCACTTCACGCCGCGCTTCTTCTCTTTGACGATATACCGCACTGCGAAGAATACGATCAGCACCAGCGCGATGACTGCAATGACGGTAGCCATGTTCATATCAGCTGCCTCCTTTCTCTATTCACTATACCATATCGGTGAGAAAGTGCGCCGGCAATTTACCGGCGCACTCCTTATGGGATTTGCTGATTGCAGATTTACCTGTCCTATGCGTTCGCCGCCTGCGCCTTCTGATGCAGTTCGTACTGCTCGTCGAAGTGCGCACGCATCTTCTTTGCAATCGCGAAGATGCAGACTGCCATCACGATGATCGCGATGAGGCCGGGGACAAAGCCAGCTGCCAGATGCCCCTCTGTGAACAGGGTGCCGAACTGGTTGACGAGGAAGGCGATGGTGTAGCCGGTGCACAGCTGCAGTGCGATCGCGCTCCACAGCCAGCCCTTGCTCTTCATTTCGGAGTTCATCGCGCCGATTGCTGCGAAGCACGGCGGGGTGTAGAGGTTGAAGAACAGGTATGCCAGTGCGGTGACGGAGGTCAGGCCCATCGTTGCAGCGACCTCGCTGGCGCCGCCGGTCAGTTCGAAGTCTTCATTGATGAAGTTGGTCAGTGCAAAGACGACAGCCAGTGTACCGACAACGTTTTCTTTGGCGATGAAGCCGGTGACTGCAGCTGCTGCGAGCTGCCAGACGCCGAAGCCGAGCGGGATGAGCAGGATCGCGAACGGGCTGGCGATGGAAGCCAGGATGGAGGTGTCCTCCATGCCCTCTTCGACCACCTGGAAGTGCCAGTTGTAGGTCTGCATGAGCTGGACGACCAGGTTGCATACGAGGATGATGGTCGCAGCCTTGATGATGTATGCCTTCGCACGCTCCATCATGGACCAGAACGCTCTCTTGAGGCTCGGGACTTTCCACTTGGGCAGCTCCATGATGAAGAAGGACTTTCTGTACTTGTAGCCGGTGACTGCCTTGACCAGCAGTGCGCCGAGGAAGATCAGGCAGATGCCGAGGAAGTAGCTGAGTGTGCTGACCCAGCCGGCGCCTGCGAAGAACGCGCCTGCGAACAGTGCGATGACCGGGATCTTCGCGCCGCAGGGGATGAAGGTCGTGAGCATCGCCGTCGCTCTTCTCTCGCGCTCGTCACGGATGGTGCGGCAGGCCATGATGGCCGGGATGCCGCAGCCGGTGCCGATGATGACCGGGATAACGGATTTGCCGGACAGACCGACGCGCTTGAAGATCGGGTCCATGACGGCACTGACGCGGGCCATGTAGCCGCAGTCCTCAAGCAGTGCGATGAGGAAGTACATGACCATGACCAGAGGCAGGAAGCCGACAACCGCGCCGACACCGCCGACGATACCATCCGCGATGATGGTGGCGAGGACAGGCGGTGCACTCGCGAGGGAATCAGCCACAAAGCCCTGGAATGTCTCGATCCAGCCGACGAGCCAGTCTGCGATGAACGGACCAACCCACGCCTGGGAGATCGAGAACACCAGATACATGACACCCGCAAAGACCAGGATACCGACGATGACGTTGGTCAGGACGCTGTCCAGCTTGTCGGTCTTGGTTGTCTCTGCGGAGAGCTGCTTTCTTGTCTCAACGCCCGCCACGATCTCGTTGACGAAGGCGTAACGCTTTCTGTCTTCCTTATCGACGGCGTTCTTGTCGTGCAGGTTGATGTCCGCCTGCAGATACGGCGCCTTCTGCGCCTGGCCGTTCAGGGAGATCGCCTTGTCGATGACTTCCTTCAGGCCGCTGTTCTCTGTGGAGACGGTCTCGATGACCGGGCAGTTCAGCTTTTCAGACAGCGCCTTGACATCGATCTTTGTGCCTTCTTTTTCGTTGATGTCGCTCTTGTTCAGGGCAACGACGACCGGGATCCCGAGCTCCAGCAGCTGCGTGGTGAAGAACAGGCTGCGGGACAGGTTGGTCGCGTCGACGATGTTGACGATCGCATCCGGATGCTCGTCGCGGACGAACTCGGACGTGATGCTTTCTTCCGGCGTGAACGGGGACATCGAGTAAGCGCCGGGCAGGTCGACTGCCGTGACTTCCTCAGCACCCTGGAATTCGTCTTTCAGGGGGCCCTCCTTCTTGCCTACGGTAACGCCGGCCCAGTTACCTACCTTTTCGTTCATCCCGGTCAGCGCGTTGAACATGGTCGTCTTACCGCTGTTGGGATTGCCGGCAAATGCGATTCTCATAGCATTACTCCTTTATGAAACAATGATTGCGTGCCGGCCCGCGGCCGGTCTTATACTTTATAAATGCTCCGTTTAGACAGTTACCCTGTGCTAACCGGTATGCAATATAGAAGGCGCCCGCTTCCCTTACAGGAATCGCTCAGCGCCCTTCTTAACTAGACGAGAATAGCCTCCGCGAGGAGGTTATCCAGATTGTAGCGGCCATCCTTGATCACGACGATGCAGCTCTTCTTTTTCTTGGAAATCAGCGTGATCGGCTCGCCGCTGTAGCAGCCGAGACGGAACAGAAACCCGTTCATCTCTTCATCTTCTGTATTGATTTCCTTGATGGTGTATGTCTGCCCGGGGGTCGCTTCCAGGATTGTCATGGTTCCTTCTTTCGCGGCAGTATCAGTCTGATTTGCCGCTGTTGCCATGTTATTCAGGTTCATTGCAGCTTCCATACTGACCGTCCTTTCGTTTCCTGCATGCGGTTAGCGATTCCTAACCGTCAGTTAATTGTAGCTAACTCATAGACCTATGTCAATGGAATCGCCGAAAAGTGACCGAACGGGCTACAAACTCGCGCCGCAGAACAACCTTCGTTTATAGCACGTGCTGACCGTTCACAACCAAGGAGAATGTCGCGTCCAGCACTTCCGCTGCACGGGCGCACATCGTCATCCTGCCAAGGAAGATCTCAAAGTAGTCATACATGGTGCAGATCTCTTCATCGACTGTCAGAGACAGGATGATCTTTTTCTCTTCCGGCTCCAGATCGAGCACCGACTTCGTGACCGCATAGTTGACCCGGTCGTGAATATCAAAACCAGCGGGGTCCTTCTCCCGCACGCGGTTGCGGCGCACATCGCATTTGTCCGCAATGATCAGCGCAGCAGCGACAGGCTCTGCGGCAACACCAGTCGATTCGTCGTGATTGGCGATTGCCGATACGATCCGCACTCTGTCCTCCATCCGGATATCCATGTCCTCCAGGATCTCGTTGGCCAGCAGCGCACCGTACTCGGCGTGATGCTTGCGGTTGATCACGTTGCCGATATCGTGCAGAAAGCCCGCAATCATGACGAGTTCCTGTTCCTCTTCACTGTATCCGAACGCCTTAAGGATGTCCGCCGCTCTCTGGGCGACCAGTTTGGTGTGCACGGTCGAATGATCCGTGTAGCCCAGCGAGCCGAAGATCTGGTTGCCGCGGTGGTAGTATTCGAGCACCTCCGCATGGTTGCTGATATCAATATATTTCATGTGATCGCATTCCTCCCTACCCCTGTATTGTACTGCAAGCAGTCAGGTGATAGGAAGTCTTTCTGAGTGAAGCCGCAAAGTCATCCGCCGCGTGTGGGGTCTTGGTCAGCACATCCGCCTCTTTTTTCCCCAGATTGACACGCGCCCAGACGCCGTCCATTTCGTTCAGCGTGTTCTCCACGGTACGGGCGCAGTTGCTGCACATCATCCCGTCGATGGACAGTTTATATTCATATGGATAATGCGATGCATCGGTATCATCTACCTTCTTCGCCGTCACCATCTCCGGGGTGCCGCAGCAGCTGGACTTCGCTTTGCCGCGCATCTTCTGAATTGTGCGGTAAGCAGCCCAGACGACAAGCAGCGCTGCCAGTATTACAATGATGATCGCTGTCGCATTCATAGTTATGATCTCCTGTCTTCTGATCCTGGTGTTACATTCGGGTGATTGATGATTTGTTGGTTACCTATTGCTAACCAATGCTCATTTTACAGCCGATCCGCGGGAATTGCAAGACCGGCTGCTTTTTACTCTTGATTGTCCTGTCCGGATGCTTTGCTGTGTTCTCCGTAGATCGCACAGCCGCACCGGCCGCCCTGTTTGATCGCATACAGCGCGGTATCCGCATCCTTGAAGATATCGCCGGCCGGGTTCTCTCTATCCGAAAAAGCGACGCCCACACTCAGAGAAGCCTTGGGCAGATCATCCGCTGGACGCTGCAGCAGCCCGTTGGCGCGGGCGATCTTGTTGATGACCAGCTGGCGCATGGAAGAATTCGCGCGGGTCATGACCACGACGAATTCATCGCCGCCCAGCCGGCATACAAGGTCTACAGAGCGGAAACTCTGCTTCAGGATCTCCGCAACCTTCCTGAGGAGCCTGTCGCCGACATCATGTCCGTAGGTATCATTGACGTCTTTGAACTTATCGATGTCGATGATCAGCAGTGCGATATGGTTCGTATCCATGTTTTCCATGTAGGCCTCATAGGCACTGCGGTTGAGCAGGCCTGTGAGCGCATCGTGGGTCGCTTCATAGTTGAGCTGCCGGTACGCTTTCCTGTTCTCCGTGAGGATCTCGTTGTATGTCTCAGAGACAAAACGCAGTTCCGAAGCACCGGCGGGGTCTGCCTTTTCCTGCCGGCGCATGACTTCCACCAGTCTGGTCAGCGGTATACGCACCTGCATGGTGATGTACAGAACTTCTGCCAGGACGACAAGGGCGAGCAGGAGCAGAAGGATATTCTGCATGACGATAATGTGACTGAGCGTTTCCCTTGCCTCTGTCAGCTCATTCTCCGAAGTTTCGAGCAGTCTGTCCGCACAGAGCTGCACATTCCCGCGGATTCTCTCCTTATAAGACATGTACGTACTGTCAAAGACCATCGCCTGTGCGGCAGCGCGCTGCTGTTCCGCTGAGGCTGCAAGAAGATCTGCCCTTACGTCTGCATCCAGCACCTCCTGCGGGATCCCGGCATCCGGATACCCTTCAGCAAGCTGCGTCAGCCGCATCGAGGTGTACTCCCGGTACATCAGTTCATTGGAGTCCTCCAGTGCGGCGGAAAGACTCGCATAGGCAGCATTGTCTCTTCCTTCCAGCAGTGCATTGAGGTCTTCCAATGCCTGATTTCTTCGCTGTACGACATTGACTTCCTCAAAGTAGTCATTCAGGTAATCTATTTTTCCGGTCACAGCAAAGGCTCTGACACAGTCTGTCAGGTAGTCTGAGCCTTCCGACAGTTCATCCGCTGCCTGCTCGGCCTGATTGTACCGGTGGGTCGCTTCGTTGATCTCATTGTTGCTGTTATTGACCATAAAGCCGGATACCGCCAGTGCAATGGCGATCACCAGCGCGGAGGCGGCAAAAATATAGTTGATTGCCCTGAGCTGCAACGCTCTCTGCTTTTTCGGCTCCTTCAGCGTCGGCTGCGCCGGCTCTTCCTCCACGGCCTTTGGAGGCTCTTCTGGCTGAAGATCTTCTTCGGAGACATCCCTGCGTCTTAACAGGAACGGTTCAAAGTCAGCGGGCGGCACAGGTTTTGAGAAATAGTAACCCTGCACGACGTCGCAGCCCAGATCTTTCAGCGCCAGCATCTGCTCTTCAGTCTCCACGCCTTCTGCAACGACCGGGACGGAAAGGTGATCCGCGATGTCGATGATGACCTCGAACATGCGGGTGTCTTTCTGGTCTTTGAAAGCGCTGCGGACGAACTGCATATCGAGCTTCAGCACATCGATCGGCAGCGTCGAGATCATATTCAGCGAAGAGTACCCCGTGCCGAAGTCGTCCATCTCGATCCGAAATCCCATCGTTCTAAGCTGGTTGACCACTTCGATGATCTGTTCGGAGTCTTCCGTATACGCAGACTCGGTGATCTCGAGGAAGAACTCAGCTGTTGTGACCCCTGTCTCACGCAGGATCGCATCCACGGTCTCAAAGAGAGCAGGATCATACATATCGATACGTGACACGTTGACCGATACCGGTACGGCAAATCCAAGACGCTCTTTCCAGTCACGGATCTGCTCGGCGGTCTTGCGCCATACATAATGGTCGAGTTCCTGTACGAGCCCATTGTCTTCAAACAGAGGGATGAAGATCCCCGGGCTGACCAGCCCGAGTTCCGGGTGCTCCCAGCGCACAAGCGCCTCTGCACTGTAGAGGACCGGGCCGCGCGGCCGGATATCGTATTTGGGCTGATAATAGACAACAAACTGGTTCTCTTCGATCCCCTTGTGGAAATCATCGATCAGCCGTTCCGCATACAGCTCCCGCTCGTGCAATGTATCGTCATATTTGCCGATCGTCTTTGTGAAACTGCCCTTGACAGTATCCGCTGCCAGCTTGGCGCGGTCAAACCGGCGCTCGATATCGAGCGCCTTGTCGCAGTTCTCGTAAACGCCAAGACGCAGCCGCACCCGGCTGTTGATCGTCTCATTGTCTGTCAGATCGATCGATGCGTTCTGCAGGATCTCTTTATGATTCACCCCGTGCGGACAGTACACCAGGAACGTATCTGCCTGCCGCCGGCAGACGATCCCGTCGTGTGCCGCGACGGTTTCCCTGATCCGCTCGCTGATGTGCTGCAGCACTTCATCGCCGTAGGCTTTGCCAAAACGCTCGTTGATCATGTGGAAGTGGTTGATGTCCACGACGATCGCGTCCATCGCCACATCCCTGTGATGCTGGTCGTACTGCTCGGCGTACCGGTAAAAATACTCTCTGTTGTACAGCCCTGTCAAAGGATCGCGCTCCGTGGACTGAATGATGTCGCGGTCTTCCGAGAGCTCGATCGCTTTCAGGATACGTGCCTTGATGATGTCTGCCGGCGGATAGGGTTTCGGGATGTAGTCGATCGCGCCGACACTGAGACTTTCGACCTCCGCGTCCTGATCTGCCGTCAGCACGATCACCGGGATGGATTTCAGATCCTTGTCCGCCTTGATCTCCCGCAGCGCTTCCATACCGGACTTCACCGGCATCATCAGATCGAGCAGCACCAGGGAGAGCGTTTCCCTGTGCACACGAACCATATCCACGGTTTCCTGCCCGTTTGCCGCATAGATGACCTCGTACTCGTCCTGCAGGATCATCCCGAGCAGTTCCCGGTTGATCGCCTCGTCATCTGCAACGAGGATCAGCCGCTTGCCGCTCGCAGAATGAAATTTCACATGGCTTTTCGGCATGCTTTGCTCCTTCGCTATTTCTGGATCAGATTCTCCAGTGTTTCAAAAAGATTATCCGGCTCTACCGGCTTGGAAAGATGTGCGTTCAGGCCTGCCTGCATGCTGCGCTGCACATCCTCATCGAATGCATTGGCGGTGAGTGCGATAATAGGGATCGCCGCTGCATCGCCGCGGTCCATGGCGCGGATAGTCCGTGTGGCTTCAAGCCCATCCATCACCGGCATGCGCATATCCATCAGAATGGCGTCATAGTGCCCCTCTTCATGCGCCGCGAACAGATCCACTGCCTCTTTGCCGTTCAGCGCATGGTCTACCTCCATCTCCCGCATGGAGAGCACCATGATCATGATCTCTGCGTTGATATCCACATCCTCCGCCAAAAGAATGCGTCTTCCGCGCAGGTCCACGGTCGCTGCGAAAGTCGATTCGTTCTTTTTGCGGAACGCTTCCCGGAATTCATCCATCACGGTCGCAGCGAACAGAGGCTTGGGAACGAATGTATCCACACCTGCTGCTTTTGCCTCCTCCTGCACATCATCCCAGTTGTAGGAGGTCAGGATGATGATCGCGGACTCATGGCCAAGCGCTTCGCGCAGCCGCTTCGTGGTCTCGATGCCATCCATTTCCGGCATCTTCCAGTCGACCAGGATCAGGTTGTATGGATCGCGCCGCACATGGCGGAGTTTGGCCATCTCCAGCCCTTCCGCACCGGACAGCGCCGCATCACAGCTGATCCCGACTTCGCCGAGCACCAGCTTCGCATGCTCGCAGGCGACCGTATCATCATCGATAACAAGGACGGACATCTCGTGCGGAAGCAGTGTCATGGCCTCCTGACTTTGCGCCTTGCGTTCCGATACACCGAGCGTGACAGCGACCCGGAATGTCGTGCCCACGCCCTTTTCACTTTCGACCTCGATATTGCCGTTCATCAATTCGACGATATTCTTTGTGATCGGCATACCAAGCCCTGTGCTGCCGTACGTGTTCGACGCCGAAGCATCCTCCTGACTGAAGGTGTCAAAGATCTTCGGCAGGTATTCCTTACTCATGCCGATGCCGGTGTCGCTGATGGTAAACCGCAGCGTTGCCTTGTCATCAAGCCGTGCGCTCTCTTCCACGACAAAGGTGACTCTGCCGCCTGCCGGTGTGAACTTCACCGCATTGCCGAGGATATTGATCATGACCTGACGGAGCTTCATATCGTCGCCGATATAGTAGTCGTCCACCGTGCCATTCATGCGGCATTCGTAGTCCAGGCCCTTGTCGCGGCACTGACCCTGGATGATCGTATTGACCTGCTCGAGCGCTTTAGCGAATGAAAATTCCTCGTTGTTGATCGTCATCCTGCCGGACTCGATTCGCGACATATCCAGGATATCATTGATGATCCCGAGCAGATGCTGCGCGCTGTCGCCGATCTTCTCAAGCTGCTCTCTGGTCTCTGCCGGAAGATCCGGATTGTTCAGCGCGATGTTGTCAAGACCGATGATCGCGTTCATCGGCGTCCGGATCTCATGGCTCATATTGGACAGGAACACCGTCTTGGCGCGGTTGGCATCTTCCGCCACCTGCAGCGCATCGCTGAGTGCCTGATTTCTCGCCAGCGTTTCACGCATCTCCTGATCGATGTCTGTAAAGCCGACACCGATCGCATGGACGATGTGATCATCGCGGTCCTCCGGTCTGCGCACGCCGGCCATACGGATCATCTCATACGACTCCTCGCCGTCCCGTATGCGCAGATACCGGTATGTCAGGATGAGCTCATTCTCCAGCCGCTTCCGGATATTCGCAGGATCGATGAACTGCAGAAATCCCTCCCGGTAGGAATCCGCGACATAGGTTTTCGCATAGCTTGTCATCAGCTTGCTGAAGCAGAAATGTTCTCCGAAAGCCACTGATTTTTCAAAAGCGTTGTCGGTCCGGTAGCAAATCCCCTCATCGGTATCCAGCGTCACATAGTAGACACAGCTGTAGTCGGACGCCATCGCCGTGATCATCTGCGACTGCTGATCGCCCTGCTTTTGCTGTGCGAGCAGTTCCTCCTGCAGCCGGATCCTTTCTTCCAGTTCCTGCTGCCGTGCCTCGGCTGTCTTGATCCGTGTCATCTCGGTGACATCGAGGCACATGCCGAGTGTGCAGAGGCGGCCTGTCCCGTCTGTGAATTTCATCTTTGTCGTCTGCAAATTGCGAAGCACCTTGCCGCTCGCATCCGGCACATCTTCAAAGAAGATGTAAGGTTCATCCATAGCGAGTGCTTTTTTGTCATCTTCCACAAAGTGGTCTGCCGTTTCCTTGTCAAAAATATCGTGATCGGTCAGACCGACGACACCTTCCGGTGTTTCTTTATTGGCGTATTCAGCAAAGGCCTGGTTGCATGCCATGTATTTGCCTGTCGCCGCATCTTTTGAAAAACTCATGGCCGGCATATTGGAAAGCAGGGAGGATACCGAGCCCATCAGTTCGGCCAGTTTGGCGGCGGACTGCATCTCTTCCATGAGCCTGCGGTTTTCCTCCTCCGCGCGTCTGGCATCTTCAAGGGCTTTCTGCACACGCTGCCCTTCCCGGACATCATCATCCACATCCTTGAACCCGCAGACAACACCCATCCGGCCGTCGGGCATATTGACCCGCGCAAATTCAATGCGGAAATACCGCTCACTGCCGTCATCCATCATACGCAGATAGTTGATGTTGAACTGCGGCTTTTCCTGCAGCCTGGCTACGATGGCCGGCAGCGCCAGTTCCTCCTGCAGGCGTTCCCGGTCGGACGGGGCAACTGTCGTATTGATATAGTACTCTTTTGCCTGCGAATACTTCATCTTTGAAAGTGCATCGCGGATCGGGGCCGCATGCGCTGTTTTGCCGCCGATGTCCCCGCGGTACAAAGAGAAGGTCTCTGTTTCGACATCCTTGATGAGCCAGACCGTGTGATAGGCTTCACTGAGCGCTTCTATAACGGCCTGCCGGACCGCCAGGTCGGACTCCAGCCGCGCACGCTGAACGGTGATATCCGAGAGGAATACATAAAAAACTCCGCCGTACGCATCCGTCTGCGTGTAGTGCCCGTAGTCATCGACCCACCGCTCTGTACCATCCTTACGCACGACACGGTATTCCACATGATCCAGGTCGTCTTTCCCTTCCCTGATCTGCCGCTCGATCGAGGCCGTGACCTCTTCATAGTCCTCCGGCTGCAGCATTCCCTTGAAGGTGAACCCTGTCAGAGCCCTGAATTCATCGAGATCGCTGCATCCGAAGATCCGGATCAGCGCATCGTTGACATACAGCAGATCCCCGTCTCCGCCGGCTCTATAGATGAAGAATCCGCCCGGCATATGCCTGCCGATTTCCTCCACCACGGGCAAAGTATTTTCATTGAGTGCAAAATGCTTTCCGAACATGGCTTTTCCTCCATCCTATCTGATCAGGCTCTCCAGTGTCTCATACAGCACATCCGGCTGCACCGGTTTGCTGAGGTGAGCATTCAGTCCCGCCTGCAGGCTGCGCTGCACATCTTCGTCAAAGGCATTGGCCGTGAGGGCGATGATCGGGATCGTCTTCGCATCCTCTCTGTCCATCGCGCGGATCGTCTTTGTCGCCGTCAGCCCGTCCATCTCCGGCATGCGCATATCCATCAGGACAGCTGCATAGTACCCGGCCGGGTGCGCTGTGTATTTATCGACTGCGACCTTACCGTTTTCTGCAAGATCCGGCTCCATGCCGCGTGCTTTGAGCACCATCTCCATGATCTCCGCATTGATCTCAACATCTTCTGCCAGCAGGATCCGGCGGCCGGTCAGTTCGGTCTTCGCGGCCGTTTTCACGGCCGTGATCCCCTTGCGGTTCATGGCAGACTTGAATTCTTCCAATACCGTCGCTGCAAAGAGCGGCTTGGAAATAAAGCTGTCCACCCCTGCCTGCATCGCTTCCTCGAGGACATCATCCCAGCGGTATGCGGTCAGGATGATGATCGCTGACTCATGCCCGACGATCTCCCGGATCCGCCGCGTCGTCTCCACACCGTCCATCTCCGGCATCTGCCAGTCGACCAGGATCAGGTTGTACGGCGTTCTGCGGGCATGGTGCAGGCTCACCATCTCGATTGCCTGTGCGCCAGACTCTGCGATCTCCGATGTGATCCCGGCCTTTTCAAGCACCAGTCTCGCGTGCTCGCAGGCGACCGGATCATCATCGACGATCAGCACACTCATCTCATGCGGATGGATCTCATCCATCTCTTCCCCGGATGCGTTGCGCTCGGACTCCGCCAGCGTGACCGTGACAGTAAAGACGCTGCCCTTACCTTTTTCGCTTTCCACCTCGATGGTGCCGTTCATCATCTCCACGATGCTCTTTGTGATCGGCATGCCCAGGCCAGAGCTGCCGTATTTATTCGTCATGGAGGCATCTTCCTGTGTGAATGCGTCGAACAGACGCGGCAGATAGTCTGCGCTCATGCCGATGCCGGTGTCCGCAATACTAAATCGCAGTGTCGACCGTCGGTCGAAGGAGGCTGTCTGTTCGACTTCCAGCGATACCTTGCCGCCTGCCGGCGTGAACTTCACCGCATTGCCAAGGATGTTGATCAGCACCTGGCGCAGTTTCATCGCATCGCCGATATAGTATTCTTTGATATCACTGCTGATATGGCACTGGTAGTCCAGCCCTTTATCCTGGCACTGTCCGCTGAAGATCGTATTGATCGACCCGAGCAGTTCGCGGAATGAGAATTCCTCATTCTTGAGCACCATCCTGCCGGACTCGATCCGGGACATATCGAGGATATCGTTGATCAGGCCGAGCAGATGCTCCGCGCTGCCACCGATCTTCTCAAGATACTCTTTCGTCTTCTCCGGTGTTTCCGGATCGTTCAAGGCGATGTTGTCGAGCCCGATGATCGCATTCATCGGCGTGCGGATCTCATGGCTCATATTGGACAGGAATGCCGTCTTGGCCCGGTTTGCCTCCTCGGCTGCCGCGAGGGCATCACTGAGCGTCTGCTGCTGCTCCAGCGTCTTGCGCATTTCCGCATCCGCGTTCGTGAAGCACGCCCCGACGTTGTTGATTTCCTCGGGCAATGCCTCGCCGGGCTGCCGGACTCTTGCAAAGCGCACGCTTTCATAAGACTCATGCCCATGCCGGAACACCGTATAGGTATAGGAAATGACCTGCTGCTTCTTCAGTCCGGCGCGGATATTCTCCGGCTGGATAAACTGCAGGAACGCATCAAGATGATCCTTTGTCACATTCTGATGGGCGTAGTTTGTCACCGCTTCCAGAAAAGAGAATCTGTCGCCCACTTCAAAGCCGTTCTCCACATCCGCATGCGACTGGTAGCAGATGCCGGCATCCTTATCCAGCTCCAGGTAGTAAACACTCCAGTAGTCGGATGCCAGCGCGGTGATCATCTTTTCCTGTTCTTCGCGCTGCTTCTCCTCCGCGAGGAGTTTTTCCTGCAGGGCAAGGCGCTGTTCCAGTTCCTCCTGCTTGATCCGGTTCTCCGCGTCTGCGGTCTCTTTTTCCAGTGCGAGGCGGGCATTGCGGCGATTCTGTGCGATGACATAGCCAAAGACAGCCAGCAGTGCCAGCATGGTGAAGACCGACTGCATAACGCTGCGCAGGATGATGCCGCCCGAGATCGAACTGATCTCTTCGGTGATCACGCTCTCCCGGATCAGATAGGTCAGCATCCAGTCCGTTCCTTCGACCGGGACATAGCTGAGCGTTTCGTGGATCCCGCCGTACGTGAAAGACACCTCACTGCTGATCCCGTGTTCAAAGTCTTCGAGCACCCGGTCATAGGTGTACCCATTGTCGAAGGAAGCCTCTTTCAAGGCATCCAGCAGGTTGTCCTCCACAGCCAGACCGCCGAGGATCGTATCGCTGAGCGCGACGCCGCCGCTGGTGTAGATGTTGCAGAAGGTGCTGCCGCCCTCCTCGTTCTGCAGGGACAGCCCCGCCAGCATGTCATCCATATCGATCTGCATAAAGCAGGCCACCAGTTCGTCATCCCCGAAGGGGATCCCGCCTGTCGGCATCGCAATGATCACCTTCTTATCTGCCGTGTTCAGGTCCTTGATCGAGATCTCAGGGCCATTGATCGTACGGTAGTTAAAGTCGTAATCGCCAACATCATTCGCCGTACCGGTCGATGTATAGACCAGCCCGTCTCTGCCGACAAACGCAAATTTCTCCAGCGTGAAGTACTCCTTGACTCTGCTCTGATAAGCCTGCAGATGCGCCGCGTCCTGCAGATCTTCGTCCTCGAGCAGATCGATCGCAGTCCGCATGTCGCTGATCCGGTCGTTCAGGTTCTCTTCTACGACCTGTTCCCGCCGTCCCGCCAGTTCATCGAGATACAACAAACTGACGGAGCGGACCGCCGCCTCCGTATCCCTCTTTGCCGTCTGCCCCGTCCAGATCGTCCCCACCACCAGGATCACCGCCACAACAGCGATACCGATGACTGCGACCAGGGCTGTGTTCTTCTTTTTCAACTCCATAAGATGCCTCCGGGATCTATGAGAAGTCATAATCTTACTTCATATACTATTATAGCAACCGATGCAATAAAACGGAATCAAAAAGAACAGCAGCCAGTCAGCTGCTGTTCCTGTGCTGTTATCCTGATGTCCATACCGGCAGATCGCCGCGCATGCCTGCTCATCCCTGCGACTTCAGATACGCTTCCATGTGCGGGAATACTTTCTTTGCGAACGCGACCGCCTCAACGACCGTCTTGGGCCCGGTGACGATATCACCTGCCGCGTATACGCCCGGCGTATTGGTCTCGCCGAACTCGTTGACTTCGAGGAATCCTCTCTGCGTCACCTTGATCGATCCTGCGTTCACATCCGCGCCGGGGCCCTGTCCGATCGCCAGAATCACGGAGTCCGCCGGCACATCGAACGTATCGGTGTAGTCCTCTTCAAAGCTCACACTGCCGTCTTCATTCTCGATGCGGTTCACACGTACGCAGCGAACACCTTCATCGGTGATGCGCACCGCCTGCGCATAGTGGACGAATTCGACACCGTCGATCTCCGCCATCTCGACTTCGTCGCGGTTGGCGGTCATATCTTCTTCCCCCATAAAGTGCAGGATCGTGACATGAGAGCGCTCTCTTCTGATCGCCGTGCGCGCCGCGTCAATGGCGACATTGCCCGCGCCGACGACCGCCACCCGGTTGCCTAGCCGGAACGTATCCGGCGACTTGAGGTAGTCAATGGCGAAGTGCACATGACCGAGCGTCTCGCCGAGCAGGCCCAGTCTGTTCGGTCTGCCCGTGCCCGCTGCCACGAAGACCGCCTTATACCCGTCCGGGAACAGGTCCGCGATCTGCAGATTGGTGCCGATGCGCGTGTTCGGACGGAACCGCACGCCCATGCGCAGCAGAACGTCTTTGTACATATCCAGAAGATCTCTCGGGAGCCTAAACGGCGGGATGCCGTACCGCAAAACACCGCCGATATCATCCTGCGCCTCGAAGAGCGTGACGTCATAGCCCTTTGCGAGGAGCATCAGCGACATGGCCAGACCGGCAGGGCCTGCACCCGCAACTGCCACTTTGATGCCGTTTTTCTCGATCTCCGGCACGGTCATGGTTTCCAGATAGAACCGCGAGATGTACTCTTCAATGCGGTAGAACTCGACCGGCGTGCTCTTGATGCCCAGCACGCAGTGTCCGGCGCAGTTCCTCTCATGCGGACAGATGATCGATGTGACTGCCGTCAGCGGGTTGTTCTCGAACAGCACCCGTCCGGCCTCCTCGATCTCGCCGTCCAGAAACAGCTGCATCACCTGCGGGATCGGCGTTGCAACGGGGCAGTTCGCCGCACATCTCGGGTTTTTGCACTTCAGACAGCGTTCCGCTTCTTTTTTGATCGACGACATATTCTTTCTCCCTTGTTCCTTATGCAATCAGCAGATTCATAGCGCCTGAGATCAACAAATCCAAAACTGTTTACCATTATACCATACGGCAGGCGGTCGCAAAAGCGGGCTCGTAGTTCTCCGACTTCGTTGTCGTCGCCGGCGGCGCCGGATCGAGTTCCCGGTCCTGGATGCCCAGGATCACTTCTGGTCTGACCCAGGGTCTGCCCTGGATGCCGCTGGTCTCTTCGTGTGTCAGATGCCCCTGATAACAGGTCAGGCTGCGTCTCAGATAGCCGTCCCGTACGCAGGCCTCCGCCAGTCCGTTCGTGATGATCGAGCGGAAATGCGGGAGCAGCGCCTGTGCGTAGGCCACAGACGTCGAGCCGGCGATCGCGCCCGGGATGTTGCTGACGCAGTAATGGACGACGCCCTCTTCCACATAAATGGGATCATCGTGGGTCGTTTCATGGAACGTCTCGATGCAGCCGTAGTCGTTGCTGATGTCGCAGATAACGGAGCCCCTGTGCATGGAGGCGACCATCTCTCTGGTGATCATAAAGTCCGTTGCGTCTTTGGGCCATCTGACGCAGTTGAGCAGAAGGTCCGTCTCCGGCATGCGCCCCGCCAGCGGTTCACTGCCGCCGGGGATGGTCTCAATGCCCGGGTATTTCTCACGGAGCGATTCCAGAACAGGCTCATAAACATCGGACACCGTCACTTTGGCGCCGAGCCGATACAGCGTGTCAACAGCAGCCCTGCCGACCGTGCCCGCCCCGCAGACGATTGCTCTCACAGGCTCCGAAGGCCCGACACCGTTCGCGAATTTGCCGCAGCCGCCGTGGTTGCTCATCATCGCCCAAAGACCCATGAACGCCCCGGCCTTGCCGGCCGCTTCGCAGTTGGGCGAGCCGTACCTGTGCGAGTCTTCGGCCGTGATCGCCGTCACCTTCTTCTCCAGCAGGACACCGACCTCCTCGGGATGCGCCGCCGGATGGATGCAGCAGAAGATCGTCTGCCCTTCGCGGATCAGATCGTACTCCGAGGGCTCGATTTCCTTGACCTTGGCCACAAAGTCGCAGGCCGCCCAGATCTCCTCATTGGTCTTCGTGATGATGCCGCCTGCTTTCTCATAGTCACCGTCGTCAAAGCCCGCCTTATGCCCTGCGCCGGCAGCGACATACACCTGCACGCCGTCTTCTGCGAGCGCCCCGACCTCCGCCGGTGTCAGCACGACTCTGAACTCTCCGTTCTTGATGTCCCGCAGGACGCCGACTGTCTTGATCTGTTCCATATTTCTTCTCCTGATCATAGGGATATTTCTTTTGTTATCATAGCACAAAAGAGCGTTTACAGGATGGATGTTAACCCCTACAATCAACTTATAAAGCAGAAACCGCATCTGCATAAGAAAGGAAGCAACCATGAAAACACTGAAGCTTTGTTTCATCGGGTTTGGCAACGTCGGGCAGAAGGTCTCCGCCCTGCTCCTTGAGAAGAAAGACTGGCTCCGTGAGACCTTTGACACAGATGTGATCGTCACCGGCATCGCCGGCAGATCCAAGGGCAGTCTGGTCGACCCGGCCGGACTCGATCTCGCGGAATCGCTCAGCCAGGTGCAGAAGGCCGGCAGGTTTGACCCCGCCAGCCCCGCCGCATTTGAGGGAACGCCCGAAGAAATGATGGCCGCATCCGGGGCCGACGTGCTGGTCGAGATGAGCACCCTGTCCATCAGGGACGGCCTCCCCGCTGCCGATTATATCCGATATGCGCTGCGCCACGGCATGCACGTCATCACCGCGAACAAAGGGCCGGAAGCCTGGTATTACAAAGAACTCAAAGAACTGGCCAAGCAGGCCGGCAGACAGTTCCTGTATGAAACGATCGTGCTCGACGGCACGCCGACGTTCAACCTGATGACGGAGACGCTGCACGGCAACACCATATCGGGCATCACCGGGATTCTCAACGGAACGTCCAACTATGTGCTGAAACTGCTGGAAGAAGGCAAAAGCTACGAGGAAGCCATAAAAGCCGCGCAGGACATCGGTCTGGCGGAAGCGGACCCGTCCATGGACATCGACGGCTGGGACGGCGCCGCCAAGATCTGCGCCATGGCGAACATCCTCATGGATGCAGAGATCACGCCGGACGACGTCGAAGTCGAAAGTGTCCGCAGCGTCACCGCCGAGAAGCTGGCCGACGCCAAACGCCGCGGCATGTGCATCAAGTACATCTGCCGCGCGGAGCAGACAGAAGACGGCGTGAAAGTCTCTGTCAGACCGGAAGAGCTGCCGCGCGAACACGCCTACAACTCGGTGAACGGCACGTCCGCCGTCTTCACCCTCTTCACGGATCTGGCCGGGGAGCTGACAATCATCCAGACAGATCCCGGTCTGCTGCAGACCGCCTACGGTATCTACAGCGATCTGCTCACGCTGCTGAAACGGATCTGAACAATCGCAGAGAGCCGGGCGTCACGCGTGTCCGACTCCGTTGCAAACTCATTAGCAAAAAAGGCAGGCAATTAGCCTGTCTTTCTCGTTGCACGTTCGCGCTGTTTCTGCTCTGCCTGCGCTGCGCTTGGCAATCGCAGACATCGCTAGCGAAAAATCCGCCTTACGGCTCTCGCTAGCGCGAATCGCCGGGCGGATTGTTTTGGTGGAGGTGGCGGGAGTCGGACCCGCGTCCAAAACCACATCCACAGGAATTTCTCCGAGCGCATCCTCATTTGGAATTTTCGCTTAGCGGCGAGGCGAGAGGCGGCCTGCCGATCCGTTATCCCGTTGGCCCCCTACGCTACCGGGAACTCACGCAAGGGTTTCCTGCATGTCGACGCCGGATCATGAGCCTGCAGGTGAACTCAGGCCGACGCGCGGGGCTGAACTAAGCAGCCAGTGCGAAAGAATTGTTATTTTTAGCGTTTGTATTTAACGGGTCCTTTTTAACGCAGCCGGACCAACTGCGGCTCGCTTATCCTGATTCAATGA
>Ga0129307_1000303_pt1 | contig 83114 bp, 69 predicted proteins | sample P1105metagenome_FD_94437 | JGI IMG/M metagenome (GOLD analysis project Ga0129307, IMG submission 94437) | Capybara group fecal microbial communities from Wisconsin, USA - P1105 metagenome | ecosystem: Host-associated > Mammals > Digestive system > Large intestine > Fecal | place: USA: Wisconsin...
CGCCGCCAGCGTTCGTCCTGAGCCAGGATCAAACTCTTTTGTTTAATCCTGTTTCTATTCATACCCTCTCGGGCTGAATGTCACTCATCGGAATCACTGTCTCTTTGATTGCGCGTCATCTGTATAGATGACTTATGTTCTGTATCGTTTTCAAGGTTCATGCTGTGCTCTCGCGAGTCAGCTTGCGTATAATATCATCGATTAAAATATTTGTCAAGCACTTTTTTGAGGAATTTGTTGATATATTTGGGTTTCCGGACATCAAATAGATATAAATCTGATAACGTTCGGATTTATTCAAATAATTATTTGCATTTTTATGCAAAACGTTTGTCTTTTTCCATGTTGCGCACCTTTTCTGTTCTTGGTAGAATGCATATGTTGGAGGTATCGCATGATTAAGAATGATATTTTTCAGATGACATGTACCTCTCTTGGTTCAAATATGGAAGGAATCTGTCATCAGGATGGTATGGTTGTCTTCGTTCCTGGTATGCTTCCCGGTGAAACTTCCCCGGTCCGCATTGTTAAAACACAGGCCAATTATGCATTCGGTATCCTTGACTGTGCACCGACCTCCCCTTCAGACACCCGCATTTCCCCGGACTGTGCAGCTTATCCAAAGTGCGGCGGCTGTTCTGCCCGTCATATGTCCTACGAGACAACCCTGATCTACAAACAGAAGCAGGTGCAGAACTGTTTTCATTCCATTGGTCATATTGATCTTGATGTTTCTCCCGTTCTCGGTATGGAATCTCCTTACCATTACAGGAATAAATCCGCCTTTCCCATTGGTGGAACCAAAGATGAACCGGTCCTTGGATTCTTTGCTCCAAGAAGTCACCGCATTATCCCTGTCTCTTCCTGTGTGAATGCCATGACCCCGACAGATGATATCTGTGCTGCTTTCCTCTCCTGGATGAAGTCCCACAGAATCAGCTGTTATAATGAAGAAACGCACACCGGACTTCTTCGTCATCTGATTATCCGCGTCAACCGCCTGCATGAATCCATGGTGACCGTTGTTTCCAGAAAGGCCAATGTCCCTTTCCTGAAAGACCTCGCTCAGAGACTGCAGCCGCTTGGCGTAAAAACACTGGTTCTGAATGTCAATGCTGCACAGACAAATGTCATTCTTGGCAAGGAATATATTCCTGTCTACGGAGACGGTTTCCTTCATGACGAAATCCTGGGACTGAACTTTGAACTGTCACCTGCATCCTTCTTCCAGGTCAACGTTGCTCAGACTGAAAAGCTTTATTCTCTGGCAGTACAGTTTGCTGATCTGACACCAGAAAAAACAGCTTATGATGTTTACTGCGGAACAGGCACCATTTCACTTCTTCTTGCTCAGCACTGCAAACAGGTCATCGGAATTGAGGTCGTTCCGCAGGCTGTGGAGAATGCCCGTAAAAATGCTGAAGCAAATCATATTTTCAATGCCGATTTCCACACAGGCACAGCAGAATCCCTGCTTCCTCAGCTGATTCACCAGACAGCCAAAGCCGATGTAATTGTTGTGGATCCACCGAGAAAAGGTCTGGATCCTTCTGTCATTCAGACCATCTGCAGTGTCTCTCCGCCCAAAGTCGTCTATGTTTCCTGTAATCCCGCTACCCTTGCCAGAGATGCTGCGATGTTCCTTGAACAGGGATATCATATTGACCGTATCCAGCCTGTTGATATGTTTTGTTGGACGAGTGACGTAGAGACAGTTATGCAAATGTCCAAACAGAATTGAATCCACAGGGCAGGAAAACGCTCCGGAATTCACAATATCTGAAAAAAGACCAGCCATTATTCTGGATGAACAGATCATTCAAAAATGATGGCTGGTCTTTTTCGATATCTTCAGTCTGTGCATTTATCCGTACAGGGCATCCACCGCTTGGATTTTCTTTTCTCACGGTTTCTGCGTGATGACAGGAAGCCAGACATGCTCCAGCCAGCCTTTCAGTGCAGTTGTGTCCGTGATGGAGTCCAGGATATGAACCAGCAGTTCATACACTTCTGTTTGCCCGTATCTGCAGTATGTGCAGGCAACAATTCCGGTGCCATCCGGAAGATTGATGCCAGTCTCCACAACATCCAGATTCGGCATCCTGTGATTCATGTCACCATGTACTGCAAACACATTCATGTTTTCTGACAGCTCGTTAACCAATTCGCCGTCTCCTATATTATCAATGACAGCTGCTGTGCCGGATTGTCTTTTCTTCGGAATTATCAGCGTGACATAATCTGTTTCATTCAGATAGATATAGGTACCAATGCTTCCGTCATCTACGATTTTACATTCTGACGGATACTGAAACGCGATGCGGACAGAATCCCGGCTGACAAATCCTGTACTCATTGATTGACTCTCCGACTGACTGCTCATTTCTGGAAAGCCTGCAACCACTTCCGGAAACGTCAAAGATGACAATTCATCGGCCAGGACAGGAATCAGCCTGCAGGACTGAATATCTTCGCTGAATTCCACCGGCTGCGGATTGGTATAATTTGCCTGCGTTCCATCCGGAAATGTATACCAGAGATCGCAGTGAAGGGGAGATTCTTCATGCCCGTTCAGTATCAGATTCCATCCCAGTATTTCCTGTGAGGTCATCCCATTGGGTGCATAGTAGGAAATGGATGCAGTCACTCTTTCCGAAGCATCCCGCTGATCGGAAATCTGAATCACATCAAAACTGATTTGTCCGTTTCCATAGGGGAGTATACCCTCTGACCGGACTCCCTTCATCTGCCCGTTTTCATCCATCCCTGTAAGCAGTACATGGAGTTCATCATCTCTTCCTGCATCGCTGCCGACAGTTTCTGCGCCGACACTGCCGGGCAGGAGCATGATGATCAGCATCACGGCTGCAAGAATCTGCCTGATTCCTTTGTTTTCCATGTTTGCTCTCCTTATCACAACGCATCTTTTACCGGATTGCTTCAGTTATACCTGTATGAACCGATCATATCCGGGCTTCCGTCTGAATGAATACCGAGGATGAACTGTCCGCTGGCATCTATTGAGATCATATCTGTCCAGTCATCGAGCTGTCCGTCTTCTGAAAAGTTCACGTAGGTGACTGCGTGCTCTCCAGTTGCATATACGCCCGGATGACAATCGCGGCTTTCCATTCGGCCGGTCATCAATACCTTTCCTTCTTTTGTTAAGCCAATGACATACTGCTCACACGCATCCACCATGGAAATCTCTGACCAGGCTTCGCATGCTTCTGCGCCATATTCATTGTTTCCATAAAACTGAACGGTGCCGTCCCGCATCAGCAGTACAAGACAGTTGTTTCCAATAGCAAACTGTTTAACCCCTTCTGTCCTGTCGGCCGCAAAAAGATCTTCGGCATCCTCTGCTGCTTTTTCAGTGTACGGAGACAGCATCAGACGGATCACACCTTCCTTTGTCAGTGCAGCCGCCAAAGTGCCATTCATGGCAAACTGCTGCAGGTTCTCCCATGTTTTCGGTAGATTTTCTCCCGCATCCCCTGTTTCCCACTCAGTTGCAATCAAGGGATTTCCGGATGCATCGATTCCGGTTATGATGCCGCCCAGACCCATGTCGATTGTCTGGCCAAAAAGGCAGCTGCAGTTTTTCCATTCATTAATATCGTCGGAAATACCCTGACCCGCTGCTTCAGTCAGGTAGACTGTTCCGTCCCTGCTCAGTGCTGCGCAGGAAAATCTTGCCACAGCAATATCCGCGATATCACGCCATTTGGAAACGTTCAATGCATGTGGATACGAAGCTCCAAGTGCAATGCAGGTGCCGTCCGCACGAAGCATCAGTGCATGATTAACTCCTCCATCCACCTTGATGACATCGGAAGCCATATCATGGAGCGGAACCAGATAGTCCGCCTGAATGTATCCCTGATACCACTGCTTTCCAAATACGATGACACGGCACCAGGTCCTGTTTCGTTTTACCTGGGTGTCAAGAATATATACGGACATATCGGGATCAATCGTTTCGCGAATACTGCCTGCCGGCTCACGCCGGACATTGACACGGTTCATGGCCGGTACTGCAAAGGTATGGATCCGGATATCCTGTTCCTGTGCTCCCGCAGTCTGAGGAAGGAGGATCATCAGCATCAGAAAAAGAAATACTGTCTGGAAAATCGTCTTTTTCTTCTCATGGCACATATGCTTTCCGCTCCTCATCCGTTACCCGGCGTCAAATCATTCTGCCGAACATACCCGTATTTTCCGGCAGCCGGAACCCAGACATGAACCCATTCATTTCCGATCAGGCCGATGATCTTCATGGAAGTCCGGTCCGCATTCATAAGATTGTCATGCGGACCCTCCTGCGGATTCTGATACAGTTTCAGGCTTTCATTTTTGCTGAACAGCTGAGGCATCGCGGAGGTTTCAAGGCGCAGTGCACTGTCGGACCGGCCAAAGGCCAGGAATCGCTTCATCATATATCCATACTGAGCGTCTGTTTTTTCTCCAAACGTCACCAGTGCCCAGTCGCCTTCCTGTTTGAGAACTGTTACAGGGGTTCCTGTGTAATACTTACCCTGTGAGTGGCTTCCCCTGTCCGCCTTTTCCCGCAAATGAAGCCTGTCAGCAGGATTCGGGTTGATCACCATGGCATACTGTCTGGAATCCATCTGTGCAGAAGCCTCATCCATGCTATGCGGCAGTGTGTTCCAGTCGATTTTTGTGATGTCATCCCATGGATGATCGCCATACAGAATGGTCTGCATTCCGATATCCTGCCATACCGTATGATCCCCGAAAAAGAGAAAACCCTCCTGACCCTTCCTGTCATCATAAATATAATCAATCCCTGCCCTGTCCGGATGATTCAGATGAATCGTCACGCAGCATCCATCGATCCAAAGACTGTCTGTAAAGTTTTCATACCCGAGCACTGTGCCTTCGGGCAGGGGAGTGCTTCTGACCAGGTGAACTTCCCGCCTGCTGTATTCGCAGATCACATAGACCCGGTTTCCATCAGACCCCTGCATGAGAAAATGCATGGCGCCGTCCTTCAGCAGTCCCTTGATGAAAACCTCTTCCGGCATCAGCCATTCAGCAGTTTCCCGGAAAAAACGCTCATTCTCAGCAGAATAGTCATCATTGGTTGAAATCATCATGGTCGGAAAGCGTGATACATCAAAATCAGTCAGATGCACACAATCCGTCATCCAGTTTGCAGGAATATACTGGGTTTGCAGGATACCTGAATCATTGTCATTTTCATCCGTCATGGAAAAACTGCGGACAATTTCTCCGCCGTGAGCATCATCCCACACTGTATTCCAGATTGATGTGTTTTCGCTAACACTGCTGTCATAAACAGACTGGTCCACGAATCCCCAAATCCCCTCTGGATTCCTGGCGCTGTGATAGCGCACGATTTCATTATCAGACAAAGCATATGTCCAGAAAACTGCACAATCACTGTCCAGCACAATCTCCGGCCAGTCAGCATCCTGGATCAGAGCTGTTGGATTGTCAATCACAATCTGCCAGCCGGGTTCTCTGTTTTCCAGGACAATCAATCGCTTCACCCCATCTGTCTCTGCAAAACAGACTGCTGTATCACCCCACTGTGACAGCTGCACAGGCTCCGATATGCCTGCATTCCCAAGTACAGACAGAATGGACGCTTCATTCCCGCCCTCAGCCACTGCAAAAATACTCACCATGATCAAAAGAACAGCAATTACCCAAAATCCCCGCTTTTTCACACTGATCCTCTTTTCATTTTCCGGCTGTTTTATCAGCTGTTTTCAATGATAAAGACGAATATGGGACTTTTTTCTTTCCCTGTTTTCCGCTGCAAAATAAGACAAACATTTTTAATTTGACAGAATTCTTCCCAATGTTTACAATAATATCAGTGTAAATTACATAGAAAAGAGGCGTTGTTATGTTCTATCGTCTGATCGCCCCTGTCGATGTCGACGAACTGCTTGCGGACTGGACAAAATACTGCCGTTCACACGGCATGGTTCTTGGAAGCGCATCAACAGACCAGACACATTCCATCGTCGTTCATTCATCCGGACACTCCTGCTGTGTCCATATTGAAAACCCGGATGGCAAAACATCGGATGAAACACTGACCATGTATCTGAAAGATTATTGTCTCCGTCATCCTCATGCTGTTATATCCTCTGCTGAAGATGAAAAAACACTGATATCGAGATCCAATGAGGAAGACAGCGTGGGTTTCATCGCTGATTAACAAAAGAACCTGTCTGGCTGACCAGACAGGTTCTTGTTTTACGTTTGCTAATCTTACTCCACCGTGTAGGGCATCAGCGCGATGGCACGTGCGCGCTTGATGGCCTCACTCAGCTGACGCTGATGCTTGGCACAGTTACCAGTCATACGGCGGGGCAAAATCTTGCCACGTTCATTGATATACCGACGCAGATGGTTGGTATCTTTATAATCGATGTATTCGATCTTATCTACACAGAAACTGCATACCTTGCGATGAGGACGACGGCCTCCGCGCGGACGCGGTCTTTTTTCTCCACGATCTTCAGACATGGCTTTTGCCTCCTTTCAAACAGCTTTACATTAGAATGGAAGATCATCCGACTCGACAGAAGTGAACCCGTTATTCTGGCTCGCAGGCTCTGTCATAGCAGGAGTGGAAGAAGGAGCACCATCACCATACGTATCATTACGGCTGCTCAGGAACTCGACTTCATTCGCATTGACTTCCAAAGACACTCGGGTTGAACCATCATTAGCCTGATAGGTTCTTGCGCTGACCGGGCCTACAACACAAACTTTTCTGCCCTTTTTCAGGAACTGAGAACAGTTTTCAGCCAGTTTATTCCATGTTGTTACACGGAAGAAAGTCGCATCATTCTGTCCATCTGCCTGATTCCGGCGTGTATTGTTCACTGCAACAGTGAAATCACACACCTGGTATCCACCCTGAACACTTCTCATTTCAGGGTCTCTGGTCAGATTTCCGATAATCATCAACTTATTCATGTTTGTACCCCTTGGAACATGTTACTCTGCATCCGTATTGTCAGCAACTTCGGAAACTTCTTCAACCTTTTCGGCTGCCTTTTCAGCTTCTTCAGCAACTGCTACAGGACGTACAGGGCGCGGCTTGACGCTGCTGCGCTTTTCTTCGATCTTAACGGTCATATAACGAATAACCGCATCGAAGTTACGCAGATTACGCTCCAATTCACGAGGCAGTTCACCATTGGCCTTGAAGGTCACCAGCACATACCAACCCTCGGTTTTGTAGTTGATGGCATATGCAAGACGACGCTTGCCCCAGGTTTCGTCTACCTTCTCCACCTCGCCACCATTAGCAGCAATCAGATTGTTCACACGTTCGATCAGTTCCTTACGTGCACTGTCTTCCACTGCGGTGTCGATGATGTAGATCAGTTCATACCTACTCATTTCTTTCACCTCCTCACGGACATATGGTGTTGCAATTGATGCAACACAAGGATGTGCCGAAACAGGATTATACCAGAATATTTGAAGAATGCAACTGATTTTTGTTGAAATTATTACATTTCAGGATCTTGTGGATTGTCTGCTGCTTCATACAATTTATACGATATCGCACTGGTATTTCACCTGGTTTTTCCCTCACCAGGGTGCGCCATCTGTTTTCATGACAGAAAAATCACCGTTTTCTCAACTGAAAAACGGTGATTTTTCTTATTCGGTCATATTCCTGCATCCATCACAGCTGTGCATGCTCTCATTTACATCTTCTGACTTCTCTTCTGAAAAAATGCCAGTTCTCTTTCCATCGCTTCTGCCCGGCCGGCATCCCTGAACCCATGCCCCTGACCCGGAAGCACAACCAGTTCAGCAGACGGAAATACTTCCGCTGCCTTCTGGGAATAGCTCAAGGGAACCAGGAAATCCTGGTCTCCATGCTGAATCAGAACATCTCCTGTATACATTCCAATGACATCATAGATATCAAATGAAACGGCCGTCTCATTGAATTTTCTGCTGATCTGGGTATTCATGGCACTGTAGGTTTCAGGGAATGTCCCATCCGGATTGGCCCGTTTTTTTGCATCATCCTGAAGTACATATGCCGGGAATTCGATCGCCAGTGCCTTCACATCCTGCGGACGGTGTGCTGCCACGTACGAAGAAATAAATCCACCCATGCTGGCACCCCAGAGGAAAATTTCCGAAAACTGCGGACGAAAATAATCAATGACTGCATTCAGATCCTCCGCTTCTGTCAGAACCGTCATGTCCTTCAGTTCTCCATCACTTTTTGATCCGATTCCACCTCCACAAAAATCCAGACAGAAAGTGGCAAATCCATGCGCTGAGAAGAAATCGGCGAAATCCTGATTTCCAAGATGACATCCATTAAATCCATGGGACAGGATAATCAGAGGCGCAGAATCAGAAGGCGCCTGAAAAATACCGTACAGTTTACCCAATGATGCAGGAATCAAAAGTTCTTTCATCAGTTGATCAGTCCTTTCACTCTGTTCAGTCATCTCACTGTTTTTCAAAGTAATGTCTCTTGAATCAATTGTACAAATTCTGCCGATCAAGTCAAATATAACAAAACAGCCTGCCTGCCATACTTTATGCATGGCAGACAGGCTGCTGTTGACTCACTAACAGTCTTCGAAAGTCTGATCAATTACTTCAGTTCTGCGAAGTACTTGATGGTGCGGACCATCTGGCTGGTGTAGGAGTTCTCGTTGTCGTACCAGGACACGACCTGCACCTGATAGGTGTCGTCGTCGATCTTGGCGACCATGGTCTGGGTTGCATCGAACAGAGAACCATAGGTCATGCCGATAACGTCAGAGGAGACGATGGGATCGGTGTTGTAACCGAAGGATTCGGAAGCCTGAGCCTTCATGGCTTCGTTCACGGAATCAACGGTGACATCCTTGCCCTTGACAACGGCCACGAGCAGAGTGGTGGAACCAGTGGGAACAGGCACGCGCTGAGCAGAACCGATCAGCTTGCCATTGAGTTCCGGAATGACCAGACCGATAGCCTTGGCAGCACCGGTGGAGTTGGGAACGATGTTGGCAGCGCCGGCACGAGCACGACGGAGATCGCCCTTACGATGAGGACCATCCAGGATCATCTGGTCACCGGTGTAAGCATGCACGGTGGTCATGATGCCGCTCTGGATCGGATATGCATCATTCAGAGCCTTAGCCATAGGAGCAAGGCAGTTGGTGGTGCAGGAAGCAGCAGAGATGATCTGATCTTCAGCAGTCAGAGTGTTGTTGTTAACGGAATATACGATGGTCTTCAGGTCTTTTCCTGCAGGAGCAGAAATGACAACCTTCTTGGCACCAGCGTTGATATGAGCCATGCTCTTTTCCTTGGATGCATAGAAACCAGTGCATTCAAGAACAACATCAACGTCCAGCTCACCCCAGGGGCAGTCAGCTGCATTCTTCTCAGCATAGATGCGGATCTTCTCACCGTCAACGATGATGGAATCTTCGGTAGCTTCGACAGTGTGCTTGTTCTCGCCGATAAAACCACAATAGCCCTTCTGAGCGGTATCATACTTGAGCAGATGTGCAAGCATGGAGGGAGTGGTCAGGTCGTTGATAGCAACGATTTCATAACCGGGAGCCTTGAACATCTGACGGAATGCAAGACGACCAATGCGACCAAAACCGTTAATTGCAACTTTTACAGCCATGATAATAACCTCCTCATAATACGGGTATAGCCCATCGATGATTTTACCCAACTTTTCAGTGTTTTGCAATAGCTCTACTGCTTGATTTCTCTTATTTTGATATTTTTTTATCAAAATAGATTTTTCATCCACATTTTGTCACGTAATATACATCAAAAGCATAATAATACACAAAAGAGCCCAGTTTATCCACAAAGCAAAGTGAATATTGTGGATAACTGGGCTCTTTTCGATTTTTTATTCACAGTTTGCACAGGGTTATTCACATTGAACTCTTACTTCTCATTATCATCATCGATTTTTACTGGCAGGTCAGAATCACTGAACGGGTTTCCTTCTTCATTCGACATTGACTCCAGTTCAACGTCTTCCAGTTCGCCTTGAGGATACTGATGGGAAAGAATATTGATTGTCATGAAGCCGTCTTTTGAGAATTCAATGCGCATTTTTTCACCCTGATACGTCATTACGATAATCTCTGTTTCACGTGATCTGCTTCTGCGCGCATATTCAACAATCAATTCATTGCGATTCCAGAAATGCATCGGAATCAGAAGTCTCGGCTTGACAGTCAATGCAAAATAATTGGCACCTGCATCAAACAATCTTCCCTGTCTTGGATCTACCGGAAAAAATGCCACATCGATGGGTTTTCCAATAATGGGTTTACATGCTTCTTTAAATGCAGCTTCTGCCTCTTCGATCTCCTGCGCCGTAGATTCTTCTCTCCAGTGCCAGAAATTCAGGTCACCTGCATGGAAAATATGTATTCCCTTGATATCTACAAGAAAAGCAATTCCCAGATCCGTTGATTCAAATGACGTGACTGAAATGTCTTTTGAAAGTGTAATCATTTTTCCGCCTTCCATACGGATTCCTTTACACTCCTCAGGAAGTTCATACGATACGATATATTCTACATTGGGCAGGTCTGCCCATTCATAAACAACAGGGTCCAGGTGATCCGGATGACTGTGACTGATGAATACATAAACCTTTCTGTATTTTGTGAATTCATCTGGCCGGATTCTTTTGTTATCCCTTAATTCACCGTGTTCTCCCTGCCAATAATCAAAAATCAGCAGAGTATCGCCTACAGCACATGAAAAACCACTATGCATGTAATAGGTGATATCAAGAATGTTGTCCACCTAATTGTTCCCTCCATGATTTGCATTCTATGCATGAATGCTCCTATGATTGGATTAATCGATTATCGCTTTTTTCTCAATCCAATGCATAAAACATGCATATTATCCCACCCATTACCCCTTGTGTCAAATTTTTTTACCTTTTTCTTTCATTCTGTTCCATTTTTTATGAAATTTGACATACTTTTTTGCCTTTTTCTTCCACTTTTATAAAATATGCAGTTTTTTTCTTCTGTTTGTGAAACCTGCCTGGTACATGCCGCCCAGCCTTTTTACGAAATCTTTTGCTTCATCAATACGGCGATAATCGTGTTCCTGAATATGCGCATCACTTCCGAATGTAAATTGATTTCCCCCCAGCTCAATATATCTTCGGACTATGGATTCCACTGGAATAAAATCTTGATCAATTCCTTTTGTATTGATTTCCAGACATTTGTCATGCTCAATCAGGTGCTTTAATATACAATCCACTATTTCAGGCGCATCTTTATACTGTACTGCTTTTTCATTCCAGGGTGCATACCTTCCAATATAACCCAAATGTGCCAGACTGTCATAATCATCATAATGCAGAACTTCGTCCATAATTGACTCAAGATATCTTCCATAACATTCTTCTCTTGTTTTGTCTTTGAAGAATACTTCTTTATGATATGGGTCCTGATTATCCACCAGATGCAGACTGAGAAGAACAAAATCAAAGCTCAGCGAAGAAACATATGCTTTTATTTGATCTCTGCACTTCGGATTATCTCCAACCTCAATTCCTCTTTTTATGATCAGATTTGGATACTTTTGGTTGACATATTGTATTTCCCGAGACCATGTTTCCCAATCCGGAATTCCCTGACAATCATCATCCGGATGATCCAGATCAAAGTGTTCCGTCAGACATACTTCCTGGACTCCCAAAGAAATCATTGTCTTGCACATTTCTTCAATCGTTTGAATTCCATCATATGAATGAAGACTGTGAACATGATAATCCATTTTTCTCATAGCAGTGTTCCTTTGCAATGTTTCACATGAAACTTTTTTTCAATGTTGTTTTTCAGGGCAACGTACGTAGTTTATATCAAATGATGCAATTCCGTCAATTTTCTTATAATATGTATTGTGTATTATATAACCATACAATATATTTAAGCGATCGTCGGGATTAGAAACATACTGTATAAGTGGAATTCATTTTTTCTATTTCAGTATACAATCACATTTGTTTACACCGTTTGCCATTAAGATATAGACCGTCCGTCAGGGGATAATCAGACCGCCGCGTGCGGGAACGTAAACCGGCATAAACAGGAGAGCGTTTATGCTCACACCAACGAGGTTGGGCCCCCGGAAGGTGGAAGGGATAAATGCGGTGATATTTATAACAGAGGCTTTGGAGACGGCAGGGAGGCAGTGATTGTAATTGCGGACAAAGCGGACATTTTCTTCGTCGCAGATGGCAATTAAAATGGATGAGTCGACCACACCTATGATTGCTTTGAGGCTTCATCGTCGGCGTGGTCGGCGAAATCCTGACAATTGCCATCAAGGCGAAGTCAATGTTCGCGAATATTCAGCAGCCTCCTCCGATAATATGAATTTCCTCTTTTTAGATTGAGTATCCTCCGGTTTGAAATCCCATTTATATCGGTCTGGTGTCCCAAAACAGACGGTGGCGACACACATTATATATTTCTGCCTTTTTTGCAGCTTTTTTTGAATATAGACCATAGTTCAGAAGACAATCAACTGGTCAGGCGGAAACATAGACAGGCTTACATTCTGGTGTATTCTTGGCAGAGGTTTCATTATCGTTGCAATCAGGTATTCTTATAATTGCCTCCATGATAAAGTCAGTATTTGCGATTATTTATTTGCTTTCTATGGTGGCATGCTTTTCGTTGTTTACTCGGTGATGGATCCAAATCACATGGTGTTCTTTCCATATGATCCTGTCAATTATTCTTTTGCTAGTTTGTAATTTCATTTTCATTATTATCCTTTTCCATAACTCGCGACCATGTCATTAAAACCTATTTGTAGCGACAGATCTCATATTCTGCTGTCCTGAATATGTCATCATTTATTCAAAAGTCACAAATCTTTGATTGCATCGCTTTTTTTCTAATTTAAACGTATTCTTCTGGATATATTATTTCTGATTCATTGTCTTGATTTGTGTAATTTATTATTTTGACCATGTTATATGGCGTTTTGTTAAACTGCTTTATTCATCACTGAGGACCTTTCTCATAATCATTGTCTTATTTTATGTTTGTTCATCATCTGCATGTATTACAACCTTTGATATTTAAAAAGTTTCACGTGAAACATATTTAAAATAGATGTCTAATCAATTATGTTTTTGTTTCACGTGAAACAAAAAATAAATTCTTATTGCAAATATATCAATATTCGCTGAACAATGATATGTGAAACGAAGGATGAATTAAGATTTTCCATAAACATGATTGCAGCCAACTTTCTATCTTAATAAAAAATGGAACTATTTCTTGTTGTGGAGCATTCTATGGAGTGATATACTCATTTTAAATCACGAAACGAATTTTATCAGAGAGGAACAACCAAAGAAGAATGGATGCCTATGATGTGGTCAATCTTTTCTCCCATCATTCTCCTGTATCTATTGAAATCAAAAATACGAGTCACGGAGATAATGACTTTAGAGAAACATTATTTGTGAACTTTGGTTATGAGAAAATGGTAATCAAACTCTGTGCAAATAGATTTACAGATGAAAAACATCTGTACCTATGGGAAAGAATTGCACAAGAATATCAAAATCTCGGATATTATTGTCCTCAGATTAAACGATCGCTCAACGGTACATTTCCTACGGTTCAATATAAAAACAGGAAATGCGTAGCCTGGGGTGAGAATTTTTCAAAATATAGATCTGCGGCAGAATTGATAAAAGATAAATTTCAGGATACAAAACTTGTAAAGGATGGATGGTATTCATTCTTTGAAGACGCGATGATCATGGATGCCAAAGTCGCAGCATGTCATTTCGATTATACAGATCTTCCTTCCGGATATTGCATGTTTGAGGTATTTGATCCAACAGATAAAAGCGACGAAACGACAGAAGATGCAGAACGCTGGTTCATGCTAGCAAAAAAACTGACAAATTCATTTATGCCACAGGTAGAACGGATATGGAACAACTGGCTTGACGCAAGAAAAGAACTGAAAAAAATATACCATTTACTTCCGTCATCGGTCTTTCAGGCAGATATAAACGAAACGAATGTCCTCCTGGATGAGAACGGTCATTTCAGAGGAATCTGTGATTTTAATATGGGAGGCAGGGAAGTCTATATCAATTATATCGTTCGTCAGGCGCCATATGTCTCAACCTACGATACATATGCCGGCTTGGAAACAGATGATACTTTTCTTAAGCGTGTACTTCATGCCTTTGATATCGTAAGGAAAGTTTATACATTCTCAGAGCTGGAAAAGAAAGCGGCCCCATTATTGTATAAATGCATTAGACCTTTATGGTGGCATGCTTCTGTTGAGCTGGAAGAAGTATGCACGGATGATACTAAGATTCAACGGCATTTAGATGAAATAGAATACGAGCAAACCAGAAAGATTGATTTTTATAGACATATGTAGTTGTACTGAGATGTTATCTTGCTTATTTGCACTCATAATGTGCTCATATCATATGGAATAAAATCTACTCATATATTATTTTGTTAAATTGATATATTGTCTTCTCATGGTCATCATTATTCTATACATTTCACTCAATTCGAATTCACTAAGAAAAACAATCAGATTGCATCACCTTATCTAATTGAAGTTCTTCGCCTACAATGTGGATTCTTCATATCTTCTACTGGAACCATTTTTTTCTAATGGCGGAATGCTGATAGCAGCTGACCCGTATGACTCATCATTCCTGTCCGGACATTGAGGCGTATTTCAACAGGATCATATGATGGTTTAATTTCTTTGCTCAAATCGATCAAACAACGATCCAGGGGAGAATGATTCAACTCATTCAACAGATATAAAAAAAAAGGATGGATATGCTTTTCATCACCATACGGCTATCCATCCTTTTTTCATGCTTTATACAGTTGTAAATGCCCTGATAAGAATTCCATTTTGACTTCCCTTTTTATTATGTAATATATAATACATTTAAAATAATCAGGGCGTATTTTTCTTAATATGCATTTTTTTGTCAAACATTGTCTGATTTCAATTCTTCTTTCTATATTTTATTATAAATTTGTATTTATTTTATCAGGATAATGCTTTATTTTACAACGACTTTCTATTTATTTTTGCTCTGATTTTTCGATTTTTTCAGAAATTTGAATAACTGTCCTACTTTTTATATAAAAAGACAGCCAAAATTGAAATTTGGCTGTCAGCTGAAGTCCGGGTCAGTTATTTCAATACTTTCTGGACTTTGATTATTTATAACTCTATATCTTTCTTCTACATGACCAAGATTTTCACTGTTCAAACTCACAAAATATGACTGTGGACGCTCACTCAATTGAATATCACTTTCATCCGTGCATGTGATAAATGTCTGAACCTGACTGATCTTACTCATCAGCCTCTTTCGTCTTCCCATATCCAGCTCACTCATCACATCATCCAGAAGCAGAACCGGATCCTCACCTGTAATATCATGAAAAAGATCAATGTGTGCCAGTTTCATGCTTAATGCCGCTGTCCTGATCTGACCCTGGGATGCGAATAGCTTCATTTCTTTTTCATTGAGCAGAGTCTGTATATCTTCGCGATGAATGCCAAACGATGTTGCTCCTCTGAAGACATCGTCATCTCTGTTTTTTCTCAGTGTCGATAAATACTGACTTTCCAGATGATCATCATTTTTCAGACAGCAGACATATCGCAGCTGAAAGACTTCACCTTCTCTGCCGCTGATTTCATTATAGGTCTGAGCTGCAATCTCATTTGTTTTTTCGATCATCATCCGACGAAGCGGAATAATGACCGCTGCACTCTTTGCCAGCTGCTCATCAAAGGTATCCATCAGTTCCTGCGGAACAGAACCGTTCTTCCTGCTGTCTCTTAGAATTGCATTCCTCTGATCCAGATTCTTCTGATACTTCTGGAGTTCCATAAAATATACAGGATGAACCTGGGATATCATCATGTCAATATATTTTCTCCTGATGCCTGGACCTTCCTTAATCATAAGCAGATCTTCAGGAGAAAAAATAACACATTGAAGATGTCCCATCAGAGAGGATATGCGTTCTGCCCGTTTATGACCAATAAATACACTCTTCTTTCTGGCTTCATTGGGAGTCAGCTTGACAGCAATATCATCTCTGATCTGATTCTTAATCACAATGACACCACAGGCGGCACCCTGCTTATCTTTTCTTACAACTTCCTTATCCTGATTTGTCCGATGACTTTTTCCAAGCGCACAATAATGGATTGATTCAATGATGTTCGTTTTTCCTGAACCATTCTGTCCATACAGAATATTGACACCGCTGGATGGATGAATGGTCAGTTCATCATAATTTCTAAAATCTTTAAGCCTCAGCGTCTCAATCCACATATCATTACTCCACTAAGAAGGCATCAGAACATTCAATCGTGCCCTGATGCCTTCTACTGATGATCCATTATGAGAATACGCGTACCGGGAGGATTAGGTAGAAATAATCATCTCCGCCGTTTTTCGTGATGACACAGGGACTTACATTGGTATTAAACTGCATGCAGATGTCCTCATCACCGATATTCCTGATCACGTCGGCGATGTACTTCGAATTGAATGCAATTTCCAGCGGATCACCCTGGAGTTCAATGTCAATCACTTCAAGCACATCGCCCTGTTCTGCATGAGAAGTGATGTTTGCCTGGTTTTCCATGAGCTGCATCTTAATGATGTTGCTCTTACCTTCTCTTGCAAGAAGTCCGGCACGATCGATTGCTTCGGCAAGAACGGATTTTTTCACCAGCGCCCTTGTCTTGAAATCCGTAGGAACAATCTTTCTGAAGTCAATGTATTCACCGCTGAGCAGTGTGGATGAGACAACACTGTTTCCAAAAACCACTTTAATATGCGTGTTGTTGAAAATCAGATCACAGGTTGCTTCTTCATCGGCAATGATTTTGGAAAGCTCGTTCATCACACGTCCGGGAATGACAATCCTGCGCATGCCTTCCTGAACGCTTTCACTGTAATCCCGTCTGTCTTTCTGAAGGGCAAGACGGAATCCGTCCAGGGCAACAAGACGAATTTCATCCCTTTCAATTTCCATCAGGCAGCCTGTCAGAAGAATGCGGGATTCATCTGTGGAAATTGAGAAGACGACTCTGTTGATCATGTCCTTCAGTTTATTCTGAGGAATGCTGATCATGGTGCCGTCAGCAATATCATTCATTTCCGGGAATTCCATGGGATTCATTCCGGTAAGGCGGCTGTTGCTGGACAGGCATTTGATCTGAGTGCTGTACACAGCATCTGACTTGATGCTGACTTCAGAAGAAGGAAGTTTCCTTACAAGTTCTGTCAGCAGTCTGCCGGGAAGCACAATTCTCCCGGGTTCATTGACAGTAGCCTGAATGGTTGACTGAATCACAAGGCTTCCGTCTGTGCAGGTCAGGGTGATTTCGTCTTCAGACGCATCAATCAGTACGCCTTCCATGATCTTTTTTGCGGATCTGGCTGCAATTGCTCTTGTTACTGTCGTCAGAGCATTCATCAAGTCGGACACATTCGTTATGATATGCATGCGTTTTTCCTTTCTGGTTATTCTATATTAATATATTCGTAGAAGCAGTAGGGGCTGTGCAAACTGTGAAAAACCGCAGGAAATGGGAATATTTGAACATTTCTTCAGGTGGATAGAATGGGAATAATATACACCTGATCTGGGTATAAAATGTGGATAAGTGAACCATTAGATATATTCAACCCGTAGAAATCTTTTCCTGCATATCATCAGGGAAGCTGTTCTATGACAAAAAAGACAGAAATCATGAAGAAGAAGATGCTGATTCGTATTGTTATCCACAGATTGTACAGTATGTGAATAACAGATTGTGAATAACGAAAACATCAAGGAAAATAAGGGAAAAATGGCATTTTTATAAAATATTTATATAAAATATGTCATAAAAATACGAACATTATTCACAAGATATCCACAGCTGTTAATCCTGATAATCCTGGAGACTTACAGATACCATGCGCGAAACACCCTGCTCTTCCATTGCCACTCCATAGAGGGAATTGCATCTTTCCATGGTCCCTTTTCTGTGGGTTACAACGATAAACTGCGTATCCCTGCTGAATTCTTTGAGGAAATCGGCATAGTAACCGATATTGGCGTCATCAAGTGCTGCCTCAATTTCGTCGAGAATACAGAAAGGTGTTGGCTTGAGCTTCAGCATGGCGAACAGAATGGCTATGGCAGTCAGCGCTCTCTCACCGCCTGACAGCAGAGAAAGCAGCTGCAGCTTCTTTCCGGGCGGCTGTGCATTCACTTCAATGCCGCAGTTCAGCGGATCGTCCGGATCTGTCAGTTCAATTTCCGCATGGCCTCCGCCAAAGAGACGGACAAAGGTCTCGGAGAAATAGACTTTGAGAAGATTGAAATTGGAAACGAATGTCGTCTCCATTTCATGGATCAGCTGGTCAATCAGTTCCCTCAGGTCCTGTTCAGCTTTGCGCAGATCGTTCTGCTGGGCTGTCAGATCATCGAAACGTGCCTTTGTTGAGGCATATTCTTCCACAGCATGTACGTTGACACTGCCGAGCTCACGAATATTGGAGGACAGCTGTTTAACAATCTGGTCTGCTTCTTTTTCCACAAACCCTTCATCCTGCCGGAAGCTTTCAGCTCCGCCGTATGTCAGGTTATAGGTATCCCAGATCTTGTCCGTCATCTGCTTCAGATCGTTTTCCACACGTGAAACACTCAGCTCAAGACGATGCTTCTTATCGTTATCACGGCCCTCTGCCTGATGCAGATTTTCGATATCCAGGTTCAGCTGACGCAGACTTCCCTGGTAACCGGTTCTGTTTTCTTCAAGCTGTCTGACCAGATCGGACTGTTTCTGCTGTTCTTTTTTCACCTGTTCAGACTGTTTGACATACTTTTCTTTTTCGGCTGTGTCCTGTTGATTCAGCTCTTCATACTTTTCCAGAAGAATGATGCGCTGCTGCTTTTCATGGAGAATACGTTTTCTGTCTTCCTCATAGTGTGCAGCATCGTGCAAAAGCGTATCCAGTTCATGCCGCAGATCGGAAAGATGAAGCGTCAGTGTGACGACATTCTGGGCCAGTTCGCCGGCCTTTTTCCGTTTTTCCTGGAGAATGTTCTGCAGTTCTGTGGTTTTTTTCTCCATGGCTTCCTGATCCATTTCGACATGGTCTCCGGAATGCTCAATGTCATAGAGCTGCTGGTCAATCTGTTCAATGGAAAGGGTCAGCTGCTCCTCAGCCTCATGGGTTTCATCAATACGCAGGACGTGCTGCAGGAGATCATTGCGGGCATTTTCCAGTCTTTCGTTTTCACGGGCAACCGCAATCTCCTGCTGGTGCATGGAATCGGTAATCTCTGTAATTTCTGCTTTTACAGAATCCTTGCTCTCCTGGAGTTTGCTGAGTTTGGCCTGATAGCCGTCAAAAGCTGCTTTGATTTCTTTGATTTTAGCTTCCAGATCCTTGATTTCTCTTTCACGACCGAGCAGGTTGGTCATTTTGGACTGAATCGAACCACCGGTCATGGAACCACCGGAATGCATCAGATCACCGGACAGCGTGACGAGACGGAAAGAATGATGTCCGGCCCGCATGATGGCGATACCGTGATCCAGGTTGTCTGCAATCACAGTCCTTCCGAGCAGATTTTCAATCACGCCTTTATACTTTTCATCATAGGAGATCAGCTCGGAGGCTACCCCGATGCAGCCCGGCATTTTGAGAAGCTGACGCTCGGAAGCATTGAGTGTCTTGGAGCGGATGGCTGAGAGCGGAAGAAATGTTGCACGTCCGAGCTTATTGCTCTTCAGATAATCAATCAGCGTTTTTGCTGTTTCTTCCTGATCGGTGACGATATTCTGCACAGCTGCGCCAAGGGACATATCAATGGCGGTTTCCAGGTTCTGAGGAACTGAAATCAGCTGGGCAAGAACACCGTGAACGCCGGAAAGCTTCCGTTCCTTGGCATAACTGATCGCATGACGGACAGACTGACTGTAGCCATCCATTTCTCTGGCCATGTCGGTCAACAGACGATGGCGGCTCTGAATGGACTGCAGCTGGGAAGAAATCTTTTCGGATTCATTGCGCGTTGTGAACAGCGTATTGTTGATATCCTGAAGATTCGTCTGTTTTTCATTCTGATCCTTCTGAAGAACATCAAGCAGACTGTTCTCATGATCAAGCCGTTCCCTGGCCTGATTCACATTTTCCCTGAGCTTCTGCTCTTTTTCCTGAAGTTCTGTCAATGAAGCCTGAATTTCTTCAAGACGCTCCTGACGCTGATTTCTCAGTGTGGTCAGTCGGGTGATGTCATTGCGGACAGAAGACATTCTGTCGAGTGCAGTGAGAACAGCTTCCTTGTGGTCCTCAAGAGTCTGGCTTGCCTCTTCTTCTTCCTTCTGACCCTTTTCAGAGAGACTCTGGGCTTCCTGAAGTTCCTCTTCAGCAGCGCTGATTTCATCTTTCTTCTTTTCAGCCAGCTGCTGACTGCTGCCATGGGTTTCTTCAATCTGACGAAGTTTTTCGTCGGACTGAGCATTCTCCTCGATGGTTTTCAGCCGGTTTTCCTCTCTGGAGGAAATATGGATATTCAGGGTATTGATTTCATTTTCCATGGCATGCAGGCGTTCGGAAATATCCATGAGCGTGCCCTGCTCGCTGGAAATTCGTCCGTCAAGTGCTTCAATAGAAGACTGACAGTCTTCGCGCTGCTGCATTTTTTCCTGAATATGGATCTGTGACTGCTCGAGCACCTCATTGATATTCTGGAGGTCTTCATCCAGTTCTTTCAGGCGCTGATTCAGACGATCCGACCTGTGTACAAAGAGATTCAGTTCAACCCGCTTCAGCTGGTCAAACCACTCCAGGTACTGGCGTGCGGTTCTTGACTGTTCTTCGAGAGGAACCAGCTGCCGGGAAAGCTCTTCCAGAATATCATCAATGCGCGATGCATTGTCCAGGGTGCGTTCCAGTTTTTTATCGGCTTCTTCCTTGCGCGCCTTGAACTTGACAATACCGGCTGCTTCTTCGAATATCTGTCGGCGGTCTTCACTTTTTCTGGAAAGAATCTCATCAATACGGCCCTGGCCGATGATGGAATAACCTTCCTTGCCGATTCCGGTATCGCGGAAAAGATCAATGATGTCCTTCAGACGGCATGATGATTGATTGAGAAAATATTCAGAATCGCCGTTGCGGTAGACCCGGCGTGTCACCATGATTTCTGCGAAATCCATGGGAAGAGCACGGTCATCATTATCAAAAACTAGGGAGACCTCACAGTATCCTAGAGGCTTTCTTTTCTGCGTTCCATTAAAAATGATGTCGGACATACTGGCACCGCGCAGGGTTTTGGCACTCTGTTCGCCAAGCACCCAGCGGACGGCATCACCGATATTGCTTTTTCCTGAACCGTTCGGCCCGACGATGCCGGTGATTCCTTCCCCGAAGATGATTTCGGTTCGGGTGGCAAACGACTTGAAGCCATACAGTTCCAGTTTTTTGAGCCGCATAATCATCCTCCATCTGCAAAAATTCGCATTATCCATTATACTACAGCCAACACGCAAGCGCAAAAGAAAAAATACACAGAAAAAAAGGCAGACCGCAGATGCGGCATGCCTTTCAGGAAAAAAACCGCAGTCTGAACATCAGACTGCGGCAGATTTTTATTTCGCCTTACCCTGGTTGGCAACAGCTTCCATCTTCTTCTTCAGAGCTTCCTGATCGCCGAGATAGTAGCTGCGAATGACCTTGAAGTCGTCATCGAACTCATAGACCAGCGGAACACCGGTGGGAATGTTGACACCGATAATGGCTTCACTGGAGAGATTGTCGAAATACTTCACCAGAGCACGCAGGGAATTGCCGTGTGCAGCAATGATCACGCGCTTGCCGGCTTTCATATCTTCCTTGATCACGTCATTGAAGAACGGAACAACACGTTCAATGGTGGTCTCAAGGCTTTCATTCGGAGGCAGCAGAGAAGCATCGACATCGCGGTACATGGCCTGCTTGGTAGCACTGCGCTCGTCATCGGCATCCAGCGCCGGCGGCTTGATGTCGAAGGAACGACGCCAGATTTTCACCTGTTCTTCGCCGTACTTTTCAGCCGTTTCGGACTTGTTCAGGCCCTGAAGAGCACCGTAATGGCGTTCATTGAGCTTCCAGGACTTCACAACAGGCAGCCAGTTGCGGTCCATCTCATCCAGGATATGGTTGAGTGTATGAATAGCACGCTTCAGATAAGAAGTGTAGCAGATATCAAAGTCATAGCCTTCAGCCTTCAGCGTACGGCCAGCCTGCTTGGCTTCTTCATGTCCCTTTTCGCTCAGATCGACATCCGTCCAGCCGGTGAACAGATTCAGCTTGTTCCATTCGCTTTCGCCGTGGCGGACAAGAACCAATTTCATCATGATAATTGCCTCCTCACATAATATGCCATAGGATCACCAGTACCCGATAACAATAGCACAAAAGGCGTATTCCGTCAATTGACACAAAAATGACAATCGGTCAGTCCATCCATACGGAAGTGGTGTCTGAAATGGTCAGCAGGCCGGATCCGCAATCCAGATTTTCTCCGATTCCATTGTAACAGGAGGCTGAAAACACTTCCGGATCAGTAATCCACAGCTGTCCTTTGAGCCATGTGAACAGTGTGTATTTCTGATTGACCGCTTTCCAGCAGCTGGTGATGGATTCAATGCTTGCAAGCTCAAACCCGCTGTGTTTTCCCGTGTTTTCAAACCATGCACGGATATAGCGCAGATCCTGATATTCATTTTTCGGCATCGAAACCATGGGAAACGGGCAGGCGCAGAGTTCAAAGTGCTGCGGTTTCCTGATTTCAATTTGATCCAGAATATCGTCATAATCCAGTATATCCCAGCTGGGAAAGACGCCCTGAAAGCCGCATTGCTGATGAAAAAAAGTCAGGTCGGGACGAAGGCGGCTGAGCATGACAATCCACAGCCGTCCTTCCAGGGAATCAATCCGCCAAAGAATGCGTCCGGATGATGGAGGAAATGCGGTATAAACCATTTCTTTCTGCAGCTGGAAAGATCTGACGACACTCTGTGTATCCTCGTGGCTCATATCCAGAGCCATTCTTGAAAGAAACATATGAGTGTCCTCCGAATCAACAGATCATGATAAACCAAGCTTTGCTGCGCAGGGATCCATGTCCAGCGTAGCAAAATAATCCTGAGGGGTTTCTGCGCGGCGGATCATGCGGAAGGATCCGTCAGCCTGATACAGGATCTCGGCAGAACGCAGACGTCCGTTGTAATTGTATCCCATGGAATAACCGTGCGCACCGCTGTCGTGAATGACAACAATGTCGCCCATGCTGATTTCAGGAAGCGGACGTTCAATGGCAAACTTGTCATTGTTTTCACACAGGGAGCCCGTGACGTCATAGACATGGTCAAGCGGGGCATTCCGTTTGCCGACCACCGTAATGTGGTGATACGCGCCATACATGGCAGGACGCATGAGGTTTGCGGCACAGGCATCCAGACCGATGTAATGGCGGTAGGTATCCTTGTGGTGTGTTGCATGCGTGACGAGCCAGCCTTCCGGTCCGGTCATCCATCTGCCCAGTTCGGTCTTGATGGCGGGGCCGGAAGCTCCGAAAATCGTCTGATAAACCTTGCGGACCTCCTCGCCGATTTTCAGCACATCCGGTCCCTCCTGGGACGGCTGATACGGAATGCCGATGCCGCCGGACAGATTGATAAAGGCGATTTCAAGCCCGGTTTTTTCAGCCATTTCCACCGCGGTGCGGAAGAGAATGCCGGCCAGTGTGGGATAGTAGGCATTGTCAATGGTGTTGGAGGACAGGAAAGCGTGAAGGCCGAAACGCTTTGCACCGAGAGCGTGCAGACGGGTCAGTCCTTCAAGAAGCTGATCGTGGGTAAAGCCATATTTTGCTTCCCCGGGATTGCCCATGACAAACGTGCCGATCCGGAAATCCCCGCCGGGATTGTAACGGCAGCAGACTGTTTCCGGAATGCCGCCGTGCTCCCTGAGAATATCAATATGCGAAATATCATCGAGATTGACGAAGGCTTCGAGCCTGCGCGCATGATCAAACTCCTCATTGGGCATGGCATTGGCAGAGAACATAATGTCACGTCCTGAGAAACCGAGGGCCTCGGCAAGCATGAGTTCGGTTTCACTGGAACAGTCGACCCCGCAGCCTTCCTCTTTGAGAATGCGGAGAATGGAGGGATTGGGGAGTGCCTTGACAGCAAAATATTCCTGAAAATCCGGGCACCAGGAAAACGCCTGATTCAGGGTTCTGGCACGCGTACGGATGCCGGCTTCGTTATAGAGATGAAAAGGAGTGGGAAACTGAGCAGCGGCCTGCTGAAAAACAGTATCCGAAAGCGTAAAATTCGGCATAATGGTGATCCTCCGATTCAGTCAGCATGTTCCTGGGCAGCCAGTGCCGAACGTGAGAGCAGATAGGCACCCGTGATTCCGCTGTTGACACCCAGCGCGGGGGGAACAATATAATCTTCAAGACCGTTTTCAATAACGGGAGAAGCAATATATCCTCCGAGATACTGCAGCGTCTTCCGGCGGATCATCGGGAACAGGAAATCCTGCTGCATCACGCCGCCGCCGAGAATGATTTTTTCGGGTGAAAAGGACATGATGGCATTGACGCACATTTTGGCAAGATAATCTGCTTCCATCTGCCAGCCGGGATGATCATGCGGGAGATCGCGGGCAGAAATCCCCCACCTCTTTTCAATGGCCGGTCCGCTCGCAAGACCTTCCAGACATCCCCTGTGATAGGGGCAGAAGCCCTCGGGAGAAGGATCATCCGGGCAGGGCGTGATCAGCTGATGGCCCAGTTCGGGGTGCACCAGCCCGTGAACAGGTTTTCCGTTGACGACAACACCGCCGCCGATGCCTGTTCCGACGGTCACATACACGCAGGAGGAAAGCCCCCTGGCCGCGCCGAGCTGTGCTTCCGCGATGGCTGCGCCGTTGACATCCGTATCAAGGGCAATGGGCACCTTCAGTTCTTTTTGGAAGGCTTCCACAAGCGGATACATGCGCCAGGGAAGTTTTGGCGTCATGGTGATATAGCCATAGGAAGGGGAATCAGGATTTAAATCCAGAGGGCCGAAACATCCGATGCCCAGAGCCGAAACATGATGCGAAGCAAAATAGGAAATCATCTCGGGCATGGTTGTAACAGGTTCTCTTGTGGGAATGGAAACACGGTCCTGCATGGTTCCGTCCGCGGAAAAGACGGCCATGACCATTTTGGTCCCGCCGGCTTCCAGAGCACCGAATATCTGCATGGATGCATACCTCTTCTGTATCAAAGAATACGGAAAGCATAATGGATTCTTGAATTATTGTCAATTTGAATCATGGAAAATTCAGGAAAAGAACAGGCCCGGCTGCCCGCTGTACACATAGAAACGGTCAGGAAAGCGGAACACAGAATTGATTTAAGGGACCGGGTTGAATATAATCGTTTTGTCAGGAAGAACAGAACCCATCCGTTGCATACGGAAAACACAACTATGAGGGAGAAACAGTCATGAAAATCAGCAAACAGGTGCAGGCCATTATGCAGCAGGCTGTCGATTCAGGAGAGGTCGCAGGCATCAGCTGCCTGGTGCTTCAGCACGGAAAAGAACTGCTCAGTCTTCAGGCGGGATACGCCGACTGCGCTGAAAAAAAGGAAGTCAGGCGGGATTCCATTTTCCGTCTTTACAGTCAGACCAAACCGATCACTGCGGCAGCTGTCATGATGCTGGTGGAAGAAGGAAAGCTGGACCTGTTCGATGAAGCAGGACGGTATCTTCCGGGGTTTAAAAACCAGCAGGTTCTGGAAAACGGTGAGCTGCACCCGGTCAGAAGAGCAGTCACCGTGATGGATCTTCTGAGCATGACCTCAGGCCTGGTCTATCCGGACGCAGACCCTGCGGGCCAGGCCATGGCCAGACTGTTTGAAAAGAATGAAAGCCTCATGGATGAAGGAAAGGGAATGGACACGATTGCCTTTGCCAACGCAATCGGTGCCTGTCCGCTTGCCTTCCAGCCGGGGGCAGCCTTCCGGTACGGCACGAGTGCAGATGTGCTCGGTGCCATTGTGGAAATCGTGAGCGGCATGCCCTATGCCGACTATCTGAAGGAACGGATCTTTGAGCCGCTGGGCATGAAGGATACAGCGTTTTATGTGCCTGAAAAAAAGAAGGACCGTCTGGTCACCTGCTATCAGCGCGGCGCGGACGGCCTGACAGTCTATCCTGTGCGCCATCTGTGTGTTCGTGACCATACGCAGGCGCCTGCCTTTGCTTCAGGCGGCGCAGGTCTCATGTCCACACTCGATGACTATGCGGCGTTTGCCGGCATGTTGCTGGGAAAAGGCAGGACCAGGGACGAGCGTCTTCTGGAAGAAAAAACGGTGGAATGGATGACCCGGGCTCAGGTGGATACGACGCTGTGGGATAATCTGACCGGTTATGGCTACGGACGTCTGATGCGTGTGTGCACAGAGCCCGGAAAGGCATCCTGCATTGCGGAAACGGGCGAGTATGGATGGGACGGCTGGCTCGGAACATACTTTGCCAATCTGCCGGCGTCCGACATGACGATTCTGATCTTCCAGAATACGAGAGATACGGGAACAGGCCGTGTAACCCGCTGTGTGCGCAACCGCGTGGTTTCCGCCTACTGCGGGGTGGAAGCATGAGAACCCCGAAATTTGTGATTGCACTCATTGTGCTCGCTGCGCTTGTGGTCTGTTCGGTCATCTTTGGACTGCAGGTGCTCCGCCTGGTGCCTCTGGTGGAGGTGGAGAACAGCCTGACGCCCACACCCTCCCCGGTGTACGGCAATGTCATGGTGGTGACCCGCGATCCTTCTCTTCCCACACCGCCGCCGGTGCTCAGGAGCGGATCAAACGGACCGGCCGTGGTGACACTGCAGAAAAGACTGCAGGAACTGGGATACAATCCGGGCAGTGCGGACGGTGCTTTTGGACCGGGCACCGAGGAAGCGCTGATCCAGTTCCAGCAGCAGAACGGACTGGAACCGGACGGTGTCGCAGGCGCAGCGACCAATACGGTTTTGTATTCTTCCAGGGCAAAGGCGTACACGGCACCGCAGGTGACAAATACGCCTGAACCCACAGCCCCGCCCACCCAGGCCCCGACCGATACGCCCGAGCCCGCCGCAGCCGTCAAAAGGTATGTGACAGCAGACGGTTTTCCACTCCTTGTCAACAGGGAGCATCTTCTTCCGGCCGATTATGAGACGTATGACCTGGTGACCATGAATGATTACTGCCCGTCGGATGTCGTCAAAATCAAATATAAGTCCACACTGGCTGAAAAGGAAGCCGTCGATGCCCTCCTGAACATGCTTCGGGCGGGCATCGATGCCGGTATGAAGAACTGGCAGATTTCTGCTGCATACCGCACCGTGAAGCAGCAGGAAAAACTGTTCAACAATAAAGTCCGGACCTATATGAATGAGAATGGGCTCTCCAGAAGCCGGGCCGTGTCTGCGACAAAAAAGACCGTTGCAGACCCCGGGAGCAGTGAACATCATCTGGGTACAGCCTTTGATGTGACCATTCCCGGAGCCAGCTTTGGGTCCACCAAACAGGCGAAGTGGCTGGCAGAACACTGCTGGGAATACGGCTTTATTCTCAGATATACCGAGGAAAAGCAGAATATCACCGGGTTTCTGGCAGAACCATGGCATTTCCGGTATGTCGGCACAGAGCACAGTCTGATCATGCGGGATGAAAACCTGTGCCTGGAGGAATATCTTGAACTGTACGGCGGCATGGTCTATGAAGAGGAAGAGGCGGAGTAAAACAGCGTTTTCCGTCCGACAGGAAAATATGCAGAGATTGCGGATGCTGAAAAGCATCTGTTTTCTTTTCCCCGGTCAGTTGCCTGCCCTGTTTTTCCATGGTATAATGCCGCTGTTTCTAATGAAGGAAGGTTGGTGTGAAACGCCATGGACATGATGTCTAACATTGCAAAGCTGCTTTCGGAACAGCTGACAGATACATGGAAGGATGCGCAGGGACTGCCGGATGAAAATACCATCCGGGGACTGCTGGAAGTGCCGCCGGATACCAGCATGGGTGACTATGCTTTCCCCTGCTTCCGTCTGGCCAAAGCACTGAGAATGGCTCCCCCGAAGATTGCCCTGACGCTCTCGGAAGCCTGGAGCCATGAGGATGTGGCCCGTGCACAGGCCGTCAACGGATACCTGAATTTCTTCCTGAACCGCCTCAATTTTACGGAAGGCACGCTGAAAACGGTTCTTGAAAAGGGAGAAACCTACGGGTCTTCCGAGATCGGCAAAGGGAAGACAGTCTGCCTGGACTATTCGTCCATCAATATTGCCAAGCGTTTTCACATCGGTCATCTCTCGACAACCATGATCGGCAACAGCCTCAAGCGCATTTATGATTTCCTCGGCTATAAGACCGTGGGCATCAACCATCTCGGCGACTGGGGAACCCAGTTCGGCAAGATGGTCTGCGCCTATAAGAAGTGGGGCACAAAAGAGGAAGTTGAGAAGGGCGGCGTCAATGAGCTGACCCGGCTGTATGTGCTCTTCCACGAGGAAGCGGAGAAGGATCCGTCCCTTGAAGACGAGGGCCGCGCCTGGTTCAAGAAGATTGAGGACGGCGACGAGGAAGCGCTGAGCATTTTCAACTGGTTCAAGGAACTGACGCTGAAAGATACGGCGCGCGTCTATGACATGCTCGGCGTGAAGTTTGACAGCTATGCCGGTGAAAGCTTCTACAACGATAAAATGGGCCGCGTCATTGATGAGCTCCGCGAGAAGAATCTGCTGACGCTCTCAGAAGGCGCATCCATTGTTGACCTGACCGAAGACAAGATGCCCCCCTGCCTTGTGCTCAAAAAGGACGGCACAACCCTTTATGCGACAAGAGACCTGGCGGCTGCCCTGTATCGTCATGATACCTATGATTTTGCCAAGTGCCTCTATGTCGTGGCCTATCAGCAGGACCTGCATTTCCGCCAGATCTTCCGCGTTCTGGAAAAGATGGGCTATGCATGGGCAAAAGACTGCGTGCACGTGGCGTTTGGCATGATTTCCTATGAAGGAGAGACGCTGTCCACAAGAAAGGGCAATGTCGTGTATCTCGAGGAACTCCTGCATCAGGCCATTGATAAGGCCAGGGAAATCATTGAGGAGAAGAGCCCGAACCTGGAAAACAAGGACGAAGTGGCAAAACAGATTGGTATCGGCGCTGTCGTGTATACCGACCTGAGCAACAGTCGGATCAAGGATATCGATTTCCGCTGGGATCGTGCCCTGAACTTTGACGGCGAAAGCGGCCCGTATGTGCAGTATACGCATGCACGCTGCTGTTCCCTCCTGCGCAAGGCAGAGAGTCTCGATCTTCCCGAAATGCGGGCTGATGCCCTGAACAATGATGAAGCGCAGGCACTTCTGCTTCTGATTTCCCGCTTCCCGGATGTCATTCTGGAAGCGGCGGACAAGTATGAGCCGTCCATGATTACACGCGCTGTCACAGACATTGCACAGGCCTACAACCGCTTCTATTATGAGCACAGAATTCTGGATGATGATCCTGCCGGAACGGCAGCACGTGTTGCTCTGACAAAGGCCACACGCGACGTGATCCGCACAGGTCTGTACCTCATCGGCATTGAAGCCCCTGAAAGAATGTAACAGAAAACGCCGGCCGCGGCCGGCGTTTTTCGTTGTCCTCAGCCTTCAAACAGGCGGGCATGGCAGAACATGTACTGCTGGTAGAGGCCTGCATAGGCACCCAGCGAAGGGAACGGGTTGACACCGTGATAGTGCGTATCGATGACACGCTGAATCCATACATCCACCGGGGCACAGGAGAGGCGGTGGTAGCCGAAGAGCATGACACAGCTGGCCACCTTGATGCCGACGCCGGGAAAAGCCAGAAGGGTCTGCATCAGCCGGTCGTCGGAAAGCCGTGTGTTCTGGGAAGGCAGGGGTGAGGCGCATACAAGCCTGGCGGTCTCGCGCACATACGGCGCACGGTACCCAAGCGAGCATGTACTGAGTTCTTCAAGGGAACAGGCAGCGATTGCCTGGGGCGTGGGAAAGGCGAACCCCTTTTCATCCTTTTCTCCGCAGAGCGCACAGAGTTTTTCAACACAGGACTGGATGGCGGGAATGGATTTGCGCTGGGAAATGATAAAGGAAATCAGGGTTTCAAAGGGGTCCTGGCGCAGGATACGCAGTCCCCTGCAGCAGGCAGCGCAGGACTGAAGATAACGGTCATCGGGAGGAATCTGCCCGATGGCCTTTGCATAGGGCCCGTTGAGGTCAAGGTAATGCGACCAGAAGGGAAATGCTTCCTCACTGCAGGACAGGTCCAGCTCCTCCGGACCGGTTCGGCGGATTTCAAGGGAACGGCTGCCGGCGCGCAGCGCAATGATCTCCCCCGACGCATGCATGCGGAAGCACTGTCCGGAGCGAGCAATCAGAAAAAAATCGAGATTGTTGTTCGCTATTTTCATAATTTGTCTCCAATGACCAATTAGATGACAAAACCGACGACATAAGGTGAAAAAAAGAGTTGCATCTGAAAAATAATATATGTATAATACAGCTGACCGCTAATGAATGTTCGCATTCTTAACGGTTTGGGAACCGTGATTGCAGCGACCTTGCTTTTTCGTCTGACGTGTTTCAGACGATCAGTGACTGGAACTGCAGCACATGGCTGAAGTTGGCTCAGAGCCTTCTCCAGCCTTTTCTTTTTTTCAAAAATGCCTGTCAGATGATCTGACAGGCAGGATTTCAGGTTTCCTCAGTGTTTTCCGGTTTCAGATGCCGCTTTTCACGCTTGCGCGGAACACGCGGAAGATTGGGATCAGCTGCCTGCTTGACAAAGGCAGAAGGGCTGATGCCGACAATATTCTTGAACTGCTTGGAGAAATGATAGGGATCCTTCATGCCGACCTCTGCGCCGGCTTCGCGGACGGAATAGTTCTGGTCACGAAGGAGTTCCTTTGCGCGTTCCATCTTGCAGTGGAGCACATAACTCAGCGGGGGCATGCCGACTTCACTGACAAAGCGCTTGCGGAATGTTTCCATCGGCACGCGCGAGATGGCGGCCATTTCTGCAAGGGAGAAATTATCCTTGTACTGTCCGGCACGCAGCGTGTCGACCACCTTGGCGATTTCATGGGAAAGCATGGCATCCATGGCGACCGGCTGACCCCACTGGCTGGCGAGCATGCCGTACATGAGATGCTGCAGCTGATAGGTTGCATTGGAGGTGCCGGAATGACGCACGACAACCTGAACAATCTGTTTGGCCAGATAGGTCTGGCTGGGCAGTGCTTTCTGTTTGAGCGGGACATGGAGCAGAGCTCCCATTTTCCGGACAACTGTGGCAGACAGCGGGCCGTCAAGCGCCATCCACAGACACACAGCCTGCGTGTCGACAGTCAGTGTGGCAGGCACCTGGCCTGCAGGAAGAATGCAGGTATCGCTTTCGGTAAGGACCAGATTGGTTGTATTCCATTGAAGTTCTGCTTTGCCGCTTTCGACGCAGAACCATACATACTTTTCGTGCGGGATCAACGCATACTGTCCGTTCTCAAGAACTGCGCTGCCAGCATACGAAATCCACGCACCGCTTGCGACAGTCAGACTGCCTGGTTTATGCCATCCTTCCACGACGAGAGTATCCGGAGCAGCTTCGATTCCCTGAAACAGATAAGATTCCATCTACGTTTTCCCTCCCAACTAACATTGACGGATATGTTAAGTATATCTACCATATACGACAATGTCAATAAAAAATCAGGAAGTTTTTTCGGTTTGATGGCGATTTGGTAAAACTGCACAGAGGAATGAAAAATGCCTTAGGCAACTCGTCATTGGTTCAATCAGATGTTTTGTTCTCATCAGCCGTTGCTCTCGGAATACGTACCGTTCTGCATGGCATCCCAACGCTCTTCCTGACCATACTGCGTGATATCCGGGCTTCCCTGGAGTCCGTAGGGCACATAGGAAACTTTCAGCTGAACCAGGACGCAGACGAACCGGGCCCCGTGCAGCGGGATATCCGTGTCCAGAGAGGAACGGATTCCATGGAAGGATTTGGTGTTCAGCGCTTTGGCATCCACGGAGGTCAGAGCGACATGCACAGAGGAGGAAGACACGGTGACCGCGGCGGATTCCGGAGGCATGTAGGAAGCACGCAGGCTGCCGTTTTTGACGGAGAAGGCGATATTACCCAGCGTATAGGCATTGCTGACATGAACAGGAAAGGTTTCATAGGAGCCTTCCAGAGCGGCTGCGTCCAGAAGGGTAACAGAAAGCCAGGACTTTTTTCCGTTCAGTGCCCTGAGCGGATATCCGACAGAGCAGGCTGTATTGTTTTCAAGCCGCGCCGTTTTACAGATCACTTCACTCCGGTACGAAGCATTTCCGCAGTCGACCTCCACGCTGTAGGCGGCCTGGCTGCTCCCGGGCTTCAGATAGATATCCTCCGAGCGGAACTGTCCCTCGCAGCCGGGATAATAGCGCTGATAGACCACACTGCCGCTGCTGTCCCTGACGGTGACCGTGACATCGCCTGCCGCATCGAGCGGACAGGAAATGCGGACATAGTTCTTATCGGTCTGAGCCGAAGGGGTATCCCGGATGGAGAGGGTGTACGCATCTTCTGCGAGCGCAGGGAGAGAAAAAAGGAGCGCACAGAGAAGCATGGACCAGAAAAACTTCATCATACACGCACCACCTTTCTGAATTCACCTATAAAACGAAGGAAAACCCGCGGCTGATGCATATCAGCCGCGGTTCATTTGTATCTTTCTTATTTCACCACAATATTGAGCAGTCTGCCGGGCACAAAGATGATCTTGGCAATCTCGCGGCCGTTGACCAGACGGATGACATCGGGATGGCCGGGGAGCTCGGTGACGGCCGTTTCACGCGTGAGATCGGCGGGAATCATGATGCGGCCCTTCACCTTGCCGTTGATCTGAATGGCGATCTCCACTTCCTGCTTCTTGAGGGCTTCCTCATCCCATACCGGCCATTTCTGATGATGAATAGGTTCGCTGTGTCCGAGGTTCTGCCAGATCTCCTCACAGATATGCGGAGCGACAGGGGACAGGATCAGCAGCAGCGCTTCGAGTTCACCGCGGGTGACCGAGCCGGCATTGTACATTTCGTTGACCAGCGTCATCATGGCCGCGATGGCGGTGTTGTACTTCATCTTCTCATAGTCTTCGGAAACCTTCTTGATGGTTTCGTTCATCAGACCGTTGAGACGGGCGGAGAAGCCCTTTTCATCGGTGACCATTTCCTGAAGACGCCATACGCGGTCCAGAAATTTACGGCAGCCCTTGGCACCGTTGGTCGACCACGGAATCGCCTGGTCGAATGCGCCCATGAACATCTCATAGAGACGGAATGCATCGGCGCCGATCTCCTTGATGACGTCATCGGGATTGATGACATTGCCGCGGGACTTGGACATTTTTTCCCCGTTTTCACCGAGGATCATGCCGTGGCTGGTGCGCTTCTGATAGGGTTCCGGCGCGCTGACGGCACCGATATCATGCAGGAACAGATGCCAGAAACGGGAGTAGAGCAGATGCAGGGTGGTATGCTCCATGCCGCCGTTGTACCAGTCGACGGGCATCCAGTAATCCAGAGCTTCCTTGCTGGCAAAGGCCTGATCATTGTGCGGGTCGCAGTAGCGCAGGAAATACCAGGACGAACCTGCCCACTGGGGCATGGTGTCGGTTTCACGGCGGGCAGGACCTCCGCAGCACGGGCAGGTCACATTGACCCAGTCGGTCATGGTGGACAGAGGCGACTCGCCGCTGTCGGTGGGTTCATAGTTCTTGACATTGGGCAGCACAACAGGCAGCTGGGATTCCGGAACGGGCACCATGCCGCACTTGTCGCAGTGGATGATCGGGATCGGTTCACCCCAGTAGCGCTGACGGCTGAAGACCCAGTCGCGGAGTTTGTAGTTGACCTTTTCATGGCCGGCGCCGGTTTTGGTGAGGTGTTCAATGATCGCTTTCTTGGCATCCTTCACCTTCATGCCGTCAAGGAAGCTGCTGTTGACCATGACGCCGTCCTGAATGTCGGTATAGGCTTCCTTCTCGACATCGCCGCCGGCGACCACCTCAATGATGGGCATATTGAATTTCTTTGCGAATTCCCAGTCGCGCGTGTCATGGGCAGGAACGGCCATGATGGCACCGGTGCCGTAGCTCATCAGGACATAGTCGCTCAGCCAGATCGGGATTTCCTTTCCGTTGACCGGGTTGACGGCACAGACACCGTCGATCATCACGCCGGTCTTTTCCTTGGCGAGCTCGGCGCGCTCAAAATCGCTCTTGCGCGCGGCTTCCTCACGGTAGCGCATGCACTCGTCAAAATTGCGGATATGTTCACGCAGCTTGTCAATGAGCGGATGCTCAGGGGAGAGCACCATATAGGTTGCGCCGAACAGCGTGTCGGGACGGGTTGTGTACACCGTCACCTTTTCACCGGGCACGGTGAGGCTGAAATCCACCTCTGCGCCGGTGGAGCGGCCGATCCAGTTGCGCTGCTGGGTCTTGACGCGCTCAATGAAATCGACATTGTCCAGGCCGTCGAGCAGTTTCTGGGCATAGGCGGTGATGCGCAGCATCCACTGCGTCTTGACGCGCCGGATGACCGGGGTTCCGCAGCGCTCACAGTTGCCGCCGACCACTTCTTCATTGGCCAGGCCGCACTTGCAGGACGGGCACCAGTTGATGGGCATTTCTGCCTTGTAGGCCAGGCCCTTCTTGAAGAGCTGGAGGAAAATCCACTGGGTCCACTTGACATAGGCGGGATCGGTGGTATCCACTTCACGGCTGTAGTCGAAAGAGAAGCCGATCATCTTCAGCTGCGAGCGGAAATGATCAATATTCGTCTTGGTGACATCGGCAGGATGCACCTTGTTCTTGATCGCATAGTTTTCAGTAGGCAGACCGAAGGCATCCCAGCCGATGGGGAAGAGCACATTGTAGCCTTCCATGCGGCGTTTTCTGGCAATGATATCCATGGCCGTATTGGAGCGCGGATGACCGACATGCAGGCCCTGGCCGGAGGGATAGGGGAACTCGATCAGGCCGTAGAACTTGGGTTTGGAATGATCATCCGATGCTTCAAAGGCATGCGTCATATCCCAGATCTGCTGCCATTTCGGTTCAATCACGGAAGGATCATAAGGTGCAACTTTCATGTGAACTTCCTCCTAATTCTGTAAAAAAAACGTTTCGTCTCTGCACTGTGCAAAGACGAAACGGATATTTCGCGGTACCACTCTGCTTGCCTGAAAAACAGGCCTCTTGTGTGCATGATATCGGATGCAGCCGCCGACTGAATCGGAACGCTCCGGGGCGAGCGGCACGGAATTCGTCTGCTGCCTCGCACCATACGGCAGCTCTCTTGAGGACGGACATCTGTGCGTTCCCGTTCATTGCGCAAGCGGAGTATAACATGCACTTGGAAAAAAGTAAAGCGGAAAATAGCGCAAAAAACGCCTGCAGGCGCCTGCATTACTGACTTTTCGGCAGGGGTGGATGCTCTTGCAAAGCCTGGATGGAGTCAATATAATGGATGCGTGTACACCCGGGAGGTGACGAAGTGGCGAGAAGAGATAAGTATATCTTTGCAACGGAGTACAACAAAAAGCCACATCATATATTCCGGAAACTGCTGGCTGTCATTGTTTCGATCGCAGTCCTGGGGTTTCTGGTCAACACTGTGTATAACTACAATCTTGTCTATATACGTCAGCAGATCACCGTCTCCAACCTGCCGGAGGATCTGGAACAGTTTTCGATCCTTCATCTGAGCGATCTCAATGGAAGAAAAGGCCTCGGCCGCAGAATCTCAAAACTGCTCGGCACGCGCATTTATTCCTGCGTGGTGATGACCGGGGACATGGTGGGAAAAAACGGCGATATCGAAGGGCTGCTGGAAGTGGTTGAAGCACTGCCCAGGGATATTCCGATTCTCATGATCCCCGGAGATATGGACCCGGATTACCTGGATCCCATGGCGCATGCCGGGCTCACACCCTATGCTGACTGGGCGGAGAGACTGATCAAGGCGGGCGTCACGATTCTCGACGAGCCGTACCTGATGACGCGGGGACGCAATGACCGCAGCAGGATCTGGTTTGTCCCGGAGGAACTCTATTCCCTGGACCTGAAAGGTCTGGAGACGACCTACACGGGTGTGCTCGGCCGTCTTCCGGACGGGGGACTCACCGCCGATCAGGCAGCCCAGAGGCGGGTGGCGGAGTACCAGATCGCAAGGGCAAGGAGAATCCAGGAAACCGTCCGGACCATGAAGGCGGATGATATCCAGATTGCTGTAGCACATTACCCGCTGACCGAAGAACTGACCGAAACCCTGATCGGATGGAAAGAGAGCACGGCTGTTTTCTCTCTCAGACAGGTTTCGCTGATTATGGCCGGGCATTACTGCGCAGGCCAGTGGCGGATCCCCGGTGCCGGTGCGCTGCATGTTCCCGAACTGGGCTGGTTCCCGCCGGACGATCTGATTGTGGGCCGGCAGTATATCGGGCGCATTCCCCAGTATATTTCCCCCGGGCTTGGGGCTTCGGGAAGCTATCCCTATATGCCTTTCCGTCTATTCAACAATCCCGCTGTATCTTCACTGGAACTGACACAGAAGCTGGTGCAATAAAGATATGAGACGATCACCCAAGCAGAACAGGCGCTATGAGATGGATATGACTTCGGGCACTCTGCTCCCGAAGATCCTGATCTTTTCAGGTCCGCTGATCCTCACGGGCATTCTTCAGCTGCTGTACAATGCGGCGGATGTCGTGGTGGTGGGACGGTTTGCAGGTGCCACTTCCCTGGCCGCGGTCGGCTCAACCGGATCCCTGATCAATCTGATCATCAATGTATTCATGGGACTTAGCGTGGGCACCAGTGTCATGGTGGCGAGGTATTACGGTGCAGGCGATGTGCGGATGGTCCAGGATACGGTGCATACCTCGATCCTGGTGGCGCTGATTTCAGGCATTGTCGTGGGCATTTTCGGCTTTGTCATGGCCAAGCCGATTCTCCGCCTGATGGACAGCCCGGATGACGTCATTGACCTGGCAACCCTGTATGTGCGCATCTATTTTGTGGGCATGCCTTTTAACCTGCTTTACAATTTCGGCGCAGGCATTCTCAGGGCGATCGGGGATACCAAACGCCCGCTGTATTACCTGACGATTTCTGGCGCAGCCAATGTTGTGCTCAATCTGATCCTGGTGATTGCCTTCCATATGGGAGTGGCCGGTGTCGCGATTGCAACCGTGGTCTCCCAGGCCATCAGCATGGTGCTGGTGCTCCTGTGCCTGATCCGCACACAGGGGATCATTCATCTGGATCTGAGAAAACTCTGCATCAGGAAAGCTTCGCTGCTTGGCATCATGCAGGTGGGACTGCCTGCCGGACTGCAGGGAAGTCTCTTTTCCATCTCCAATGTGCTCATTCAGTCCTCGGTCAATTCATTCCAGTCCACAGCCATGGCCGGGAATGCCGCAGCGAGCAATCTGGAAGGCTTTGTCTATACGGCCATGAACAGCATTCATCAGGCAGACCTGACCTTTGCCAGCCAGAATTACGGCGCGGGAAAGAAAAACCGCGTGAAAAGCGTGCTCTGGAACTGCCTGGGAACGGTGGTTGTGATCGGCCTGGGTCTCGGCCTGCTCTTTATGGCCTTTGACCGCACGCTGCTGTCTTTCTACAATCAGGACCCGGCAGTCATTGATTTCGGCGTGCTGAGAATGCATATCATTCTTCCGACGTATTTCCTGTGCGGCATGATGGATGTCATGGTCGGACAGCTGCGGGGCATCGGCTATTCGATTATGCCGATGATCGTCTCACTGACCGGCGCATGCCTCTTCCGCATCGTATGGATCATGACGATTTTCTCCATGCCGCAGTTCCATACCCTTCAGATGCTGTACATTTCCTATCCGGTATCATGGGGCCTGACATTTGCCATTCATATGATCTGTTATCTGACGATTGCAAAGAAAAAACTTCAAGATGGGAGAATAACATTATGACGGTCAAACAAGCTGCGCAGCAGGCGCGGTCCACGTACAGGGGACATCTTTCAGAACTGTTTGATTTTCTTCTTCTGCAGGTGATCGTGCGTCTGATTCCCCTGACGCCCTGTCTTTTTCTTCTGACGTCGAAACTAAAATATCTTGCCCTGCTCTGTCTTCCCCTGTTCCTTCTGGTGGTTCCCTTTGTGCGGGAGAAGAGTGCGCAGGCCCTGCAGTCGGCCCTGGCCGGCGGATCCATGAATGCCAGAGAGCTGATCAGCCCGGACGGCTACTGGAAGAGTGTCTGGAGCGGGCTGAAAAAGGGGTTCCTGCTTGTGCTCTGGGCCTCCCCTTTTATCGGCATGACGATCTGGGGATACCGCGTGATTTTCGGAAGCGCGGTGGTCGGACAGACCGACGTGTTCTCTGTCATCCTTGCCATGTCCAACCTGGGCGGGGGCGACCTGTTCCGCGGCGTCCTGTATGCCATGCTGATCTATATGGCCACCCTGATTCCGTTCTGTTTCGGACTGGCATTTCATTCCGGTGACCGTCATGCGCTCGCGCTGGGGGATCGCCGCCTGGTGAAAGGGCACAGAAAGAGCATTCTGCTTGCATGGCTGCGCTCCCTTGTGACCTGCATTCCGTTTATAGCCGTTTCCGGGGTGGTCCTGGGACAGTACATGATGTCTGTGGCAAAGGCGCTCAACCAGATTTCGGGCAAGGGACTCTCCATTCCCATGCCGACGACATCCCTGCTGATTGTTCTTGCAGCCTTTGTGGTTCTGCTGCTTCCGGTGATTCCGCTCAAGTCACTGTACTCTGCGGCGATGGTCCGCGGAATCCGGGAGGAAGAGAAGCATGCGGATTGACCGAAGACTGTCGGAGCTGGCGTTCGGCACACGCAAGGAAGTCCAGGCGCTGATCCGTCAGGGACTGGTCACGGTGAACGGGCAGACAGTACGCGATCCCGGGCAGCACACAGAGGACACGGCGGAGATTACGGTGCGCGGGGCTGCTGTGGACACGCGGCGGATCCGCCACGTGATCATGAATAAACCGGCCGGCGTGCTGACGGCGGCAAGGGATGCCCGCCAGCAGACTGTGATGGATCTTCTCCCGCCCGTTTACGCAGCGCTTTCCTGCATGCCGGTGGGCCGCCTTGACCGGGATACGACGGGACTTCTGCTCTTCACATCCGACGGCGAACTCAATCACCGTCTTCTCTCCCCGCAGCGCCATGTGGATAAAACCTACCGTGCCCAGGTGGACGCAGACCTGACGCAAGAGGATGAGGCGCGCTTTGCGGAAGGCCTGGACCTGGGCGATTTCGTGACGGAAAAGGCGGAACTTGTGAGGGAAGACCCCCGGACCGGGCTTGTGACCATTCATGAGGGAAAGTTTCATCAGGTGAAAAGAATGTTTGAGGCGGTTGGAAAACAGGTGCTGTTGCTTGACCGCCTTTCCTTTGGGCCGCTGGCACTGCCTGCGGACCTGCCCCGCGGAGGATGGCGCGAACTGAACCGGGAAGAAATACAGAGCCTGTACCGGCAGGTCGGGATGGAGGAACCTGTTTGAGCAATATGTACTATGAGCGGGAACCGCAGAGTGCTTCCCGGGAGGTTGGCTGCGTTTTCTCCTATCGCGGAAACCGTCTGTCGTTTCAGACGGATGCCGGGGTATTCTCCAAGGGGGAGCTGGACCAGGGGACGCGGCTTCTGCTGGATGCGCTTCCGGACCTGTCGGGCGACGTGCTGGACCTGGGCTGCGGCTGGGGCGCAATCGGGATTGCCGTGAAGAAAGCCTTTCCGCAGACGAACGTCACCATGGTGGACGTCAATCTCAGGGCACTGGGCCTGTGCGAGAGAAACGCTCAGGCAAACGGTGTGGAGGTCCTGTGTCTTGAAAGCGACGGGATGGCAGCGCTGAGCGGAAGGCAGTTTGATGCCGTGATCACCAATCCGCCGATCCGTGCCGGAAAGCAGAAAGTGTATGAGATGCTCTCCGGGGCCGCCGCTGCACTGAGGAAGGACGGCAGCCTGTACCTGGTCATCCGCAAACAGCAGGGTGCTGAGAGCTGCATGCGCTTCCTGCAGGACTATTTTGAAAGCGTGGAAAAACTGGACCGCTCTGCCGGATTCTGGGTGATCCGTGCGGCGGAAAGAAAAAATACGGAGGGAAACGAGTATGCTGGATGAAGCCTTTTTCGATGAAGGACTGAACCGGGTGGGGTCTGACTGTATCAAATGGGATGCCTGCCGGCGCGAGCATGGGAAAAACACGCTGCCCATGTGGGTTGCTGACATGGATTTCAAGAGCCCGCCTGAGGTGACCCGTGCGATCGTGGAGCGTGCGCAGCATCCGACATACGGATATACCGAAGTGACCGGGGCGGATCATGAGGCACTCTGCGCCTTCTGGAAGCGCCGCCATGGACTTGACGTGGCGCATGAGGATGTGGTCATGCTCCCCTGTGTGGTGACCGGCATGAAAATTGCCCTGCAGGCGCTCACAGAGCCCGGGGATGCGGTCATCTATCAGCCGCCGGTCTACGGTCCGTTTTCCATGTCGGTGGAAAGCACCGGCCGCAGCGCCATGGAAGCCCCGCTGAAAAGGGATGAGAAGGGGTACTATACCATGGACCTGGAAGCGGTGGAACAGTGCTGCCGCAACGGGGCAAAGCTGATGCTGCTGTGCTCTCCGCACAACCCGGTCGGCCGGTGCTGGACCAGAGAAGAGCTGACCGCCCTGGTTGATGTGCTCAGAAAGTATCAGGTGATCCTGGTCAGTGATGAGATCCATGCAGACTTTGTCTTTGCACCCTCCGTGTTTACTCCGACCCTGTCCCTTGGGTATGACCGCACCGTAAGCCTCGCGGCCGCGAGCAAGACGTTCAATCTTGCCGGCCTGCAGCAGTCCGTATGCCTCTGCCCGAATCCAAAGCTCAGGGAAAAACTGAACCAGGCAGTCAATGCAACCGGCGTCACGACGGGCAACATTTTTGCACTCACCGCGACAAGGGCAGCCTATACATACGGGGATGAGTGGCTCGACGGGCTGATTGCCTATCTTGCAGGCAATATCCGCGAAATGGAAGCATGCACAGCCGAGCTCCTGCCCAGGGCGGTGCTGACCCCGATGGAGGCAACCTATCTGGCCTGGCTGGATCTTCGGGCCTGGGGCCTGAGCACAGAGGAAATCATGGCGCGCTGTGAAAAGACCGGCGTCGCGTTCACAGGCGGGACCTTCTTCTCGAAGGAACTCGGCGACGGGTTTGTGCGCGTGAATCTTGGCTGCCCGAGAAGACATATCCGGGAAGCCATGGAGAGACTGAAGGCAGCACTGGACTGAAGAGCGGGGGGAGAGAGGATGGCACGGCGAGGCAGGGGAGAGCGGATTCCCGAACTGGACGGGTTCCGTGTCCTGATGGTCGGCATTGTGGCCTGGTTTCATTTCTGGCAGCAGAGCTGGCTGACTCCGTTTATCGGAACCTATTCGCTGGATTTCCTGGTCAGGGCCGGCTATATGGGTGTGGACGGGACCATTCTGCTCAGTGCTTTCCTCCTGTTTCTCCCCTATGCCAGGAGCAGTGTGGAAGGTGCTCCCCTGCCCTCGGCACGGACATTTTACAGACGGCGCATCATGCGCATTGTCCCCAGCTACCTGTTTGTGACATTCCTGATGCTCTTTGCCGTCGTCCTTCCCTACAGCATGTATTCGACAAGAAACGGCCTGCTTTACGATATCTTCATGCATGTGCTCATGATTTTCAACTGGGACAAAACCACCTATCTGGGCACACAGCTGGGCGGGTCCAGCTGGACCATTGCCGTGGAGATGCAGCTGTACCTCCTGGTTCCGTTTCTCGGCAGGCTGGCGCAGAAAAAACCGTGGGCCGTCGGGCTTGGCATGGCTGCCGTGTCTGCCTATTTCCGCGGCTGGTGTCTGTGGTCCATGACAGAGTATTCCATGGTGGTCAACCAGCCGCTGGCTTTTCTGGATGTCTATGCGCTGGGCATGGCCTGCAGTTTCGGCTATGTGCATCTGAAACAGTGGATGCAGGGAATGAATCAGAAGCAGGAGCGGATCCTGAGAGCGGCAGCGACGGCGCTGTTTTTCCTCACCTTCTGGCTGTTTCTGCGTGTGCTGCGTGTTCAGGCGGCGAGTCCGAACTATCCGGCGATCCAGAGCGGACAGATGATCCGCCGACCGGTCCTTGCTGTGGTCCTCGGCGGCATGCTTCTGTCCCTGACATTCAGTTTAAGGCCGCTGAGACTGGTCTTCGGCAATCCGGTGACCCGGTTTCTCTCAACGGTTTCCATGAACTTTTATCTGCTGCATCAGAATATAGCGGTGCATCTGAAGCGGCTGGGCATTCCTTATTCCATGTATGATCAGCCCAACCAGGCAGGTGACAAGGTGTGGATGTGGCAGTATACCGCGCTGGCCGTGGGGCTGTCGCTGCTTGCAGCCGTGCTGGTGACGTTCCTGATTGAAAAGCCATGCGCATACGGTCTGAAAAAATGTTTTGCCGCAATGGACCAGCGAAGGGAAGAAAGACACCGCAGGCGTACAGAAACCGGAAACCAGTAACATGATTCAGATGAAACCGGTCTCCGGAATGAAAAAGAGCTCACAGAAAAGCTCTTTTTTCATACGGCAAAAGGGATGGGAGGCAACAAAAATGGAAGCGCATGCATGGTGGAAGGAAGCGGTGGTCTATCAGATTTACCCGCGCAGTTTTGCCGACAGCAACGGAGACGGCATCGGGGATCTGAACGGGATCACGCAGCATCTGGATTACCTGAAAAACCTGGGTGTGGATGTGATCTGGATTTCCCCGTTCTATCCCTCCCCGAACTATGACAACGGGTATGACATTTCCGATTACCGGGGGATCAACCCGGAATTCGGGACCATGGAGGATTTTGATCATCTCCTCAGCGAAGTCCACGCCAGAGGAATGAAAATGGTGATTGACCTTGTCGTCAACCACTCATCCTCTGAGCATCCCTTTTTCATTGAAAGCCGCAAAAGCCGGGACAACCCGTACCGTGACTGGTATATCTGGAAGGACGGGAAAAACGGGAATCCGCCGAACAACTGGGGATCCTGCTTTTCCGGGAGTGCATGGCAGTATGACGAGGCCACAGACCAGTATTACCTGCACCTGTTTGCCCCCCAGCAGCCGGATCTCAACTGGGCCAATCCCAAAGTCCGGGAAGCAGTGTTTGACATGATGGCCTGGTGGTGCGACAAGGGGATTGACGGATACCGGATGGATGTCATTGGCATGATCGGCAAGGAGAACTATGACGACGGCCCGGTGGCGCCGGGCGGACTGTACGGAAGTTTTGAGGCATCCTGCCAGCATACAGAGACAACCCACCGGTATATCCGGGAAATGCGCGAACGGGTGCTGGACAGATACGATCTTCTGACCGTCGGGGAAGCCGGCGGCACGGTGGACCAGGCAGTGCGCTATGCCTCCCTGGACGGGAAAGAGCTGAACATGATCTTTTCCTTCGAGCACAATGATGCGCTCAATGATGGAACGCCGCTGGGCAAATGGAGCGATCACAGGGCCCAGCTCAGGGAAGTGCGGGAAATTCTCAACCGATGGCAGACGTCCCTGATCGGGAAGGCCTGGAACAGTGTCTATCTGAGCAATCATGATCAGCCGCGCCAGGTCAGCCGGTACGGCAATGATGGACCGCTGTACCGGGTCCGCAGCGCGAAGATGCTGGGAACGCTGATTCATCTGATGCACGGAACACCGTATATTTACAACGGCGAAGAGCTGGGAATGACCAATGTCTATTTCACCGATCTGAAGCAGTACAGGGATGTGGAAGTCTTCAATGCATGGAAGCAGTGGGTCGGATCCGGACGTGTGCATCCGGAAGACATGATGCGGTACTTTGCCAAAATCAGCAGGGATAATGCCCGGACGCCGATGCAGTGGGATACCACGAAACACGCTGGCTTCACAACGGGGACCCCATGGATTGAAGTGAACAGGAATTACCTTGAAATCAATGCGGCAGACGAAGTGCAGGACCCTGAAAGCGTATATCACTATTACCGGAAGCTGATTGCCCTGCGGCACGAGCAGAAGGTGGTCGTGTACGGTTCGTTTGTTCCGCTGCTTGAAGACGACCCCATGGTCTATGCCTACCGCAGGGAACTGGATGGAAAGGAGCTGACCGTGCTGTGCAACTGGACAGAACAGACGGCACCGTGCACGCTGAAGGATGAAACGAACGGGGAGATTGTTCTTTCCAACTATGCACTGCATCAGCACGGCGTGCTTCAGCCCTATGAAGCCATTGTCCTTCTGAACTGAGTCACTTTCCGCAGGCCGGAGACGTCCGGCCTGCAATTATTTATGCATCTGCGCACGCTGCGGGGGCAGAAAATGGGGAATAACCGCTCAAAAATGGTCAGAGTTAACCAAAAAATGATCATTTTGGTATATACAGCAAGATTTGGCAAAAAGAGAACATAAAATGAGAAAAAAAGGCCTTTTCTTTCCGACCTGTTCTGGCTATAATCAAACCATCGAGTACATGAATCGATGATGTGCTCAGGAAACGTTAATACATCTGAACAGTAGGAGGTTTTCGTATGAAGAAATTTTTGGCTGCTTTTCTTGCGCTCGCAATGATCGCATCCCTGCTTCCTGCCGCTCTGGCAGACGGCGGACTCGAACCGATCACGCTGACTGTGTTCCGCGGCGATCCCGGCGATCAGCCTGCTGAGGACAACAAGATCTACAAGCTGATCGAAGAAGAATTCGGCATCAAGTTCGAATTCGAATTCCTGGCCGGCGACCTGGATGAAACCCTGGGTCTCAAGATTGCCAACGAAGACTATCCGGATCTCTTCGACGGCGGCAACAGCGCTGACCTGATCATCAACAACGGTGCTCTGATCAACCTGCTGGACTACATCAGCCCCGAAAAGACCCCCCGCCTCTGGGCACACATTGAGCCCCAGAAGGCCCGCGTCATCGAGAAGGACGCTGACGGCAATGATGTCCTGTACATCATCCCGAACTATGGTCTGGGCGAAGGCGAACAGATTGCCAACGAAATCAACGGACCGGCTTTCTTCGTTCAGAAGCAGGTTCTTGAATGGGCAGGCTATCCGCAGATCAAGACCCTCAACCAGTACTTCGACGTCCTCGAGAAGTTCCTGGCCGCCAACCCCACCGACGAGAATGGCTCTCCCTATATCGGCTTTGACATTCTCTGCGAAGACTGGCGTCATTTCTGCCTGATCAATCCTGTGCAGCACCTCATGGGCCGCCCGAACGACGGTGAAGTTCTCATCGATGTCAGCACTCCTGAGTACAAGACCGAAACCTTCATCGACAAGCCCTATGCAAAGGCATACTACAAGAAGCTGAATGAAGAATTCCACAAGGGCCTCATCAGCAAGGATACCTTCGTCATGAACTATGACCAGTACATCGCTCAGCTCTCCAGCGGCACCGTTCTGGGCATGTTCGATCAGACCTGGGACTTCGGCAATGCAACCAATGCTCTGCGTACCGCCAAGATGGACAACAAGACCTACATCGCGCTGGGTCTGGTGTATGATCCGGAAGATGTGGACGGCAAAGAGATTGAAGAACATTACCTCAACGGCAGCGTCCCGAACATCCGCCGCGGCTTCGGCATCTCCGTCAACTGCAAGTGCCCGGAACGCATCATCGCGATGTGGGAAGAAATGCTCTCCGAAAAATGGCAGCTGATCTTCAACTGGGGCATTGAAGGCGAAGACTATTATGTTGAAAACGGCCGTCTCCTGATGACCAAGGACCAGTTTGCTCAGACCCAGGACACCACCTGGCAGAAGTCCAACAAGGCCCGTGCATTCTTTGAGAGCAGCCCCAAGAGACAGGGCTGGATCCTTGAAGGCGAATATGCAGGCAACTGCTGGGAACCCGGCAACCAGCCTGAAATCTACTTCGACCAGATGACCGATTATGACAAGGCCTTCCTGAGCGCTTACGGCTATCAGAAGCCCGCTGATTTCGTCAATCCTCCCATTCAGCTCGCTCCCTACGGCGAAGCATGGCAGATCGACTACACGCCTGTTGATATTGAACATCAGGACTTCCTGAACATCCAGGACAAGCGCCTGCCTGAACTGATCATGTGCGATCCTGCCGAGTTCGATGCAAAGTGGGATGCTTTCGTGGAAGAAATCACTCCTTCTGCCACCGCGTTTGGCGAATTCATGCAGCAGGCTGTTCTCAAGGAAGCTGCCAAGGTTGACCCGAACGTAGTACTCCCTGAGTAATTGTAATCCGGCCCATCAAGGGGAGAGAATCAGTCTCTCCCCTTGATTCATTATACAAAGGGAGGAAAGGACCATGTCCATTGTACGGAATGCGCAGGGAAAAGAAATCCGTGCGAGAAACAAAGGGTTTTTCAGAACGCTGTTTTCCCAGTGGCAGCTGATGGTGATGTCGGTTCCCATGCTGCTGTACGTTTTACTGTTTAACTATGGCCCCATGTGGGGCTGGGTCACAGCGTTTCAGGACTACAAGCCCAAGCTGGGCATGCTCGGGAGCAAATTTGTAGGTCTCAAAAACTTTGAGTGGCTTTTTACGCGCCAGGATTTTATCAACAGTATTCGAAACACTCTGGCGATGAGCATTATCAATCTGGTATTTGGCACGGTTTCATCCATTCTTCTGGCCATCCTGCTCAACGAAGTCCGCAACCGCGGTTTTAAGAGAACCGTGCAGACGGTCACTTATCTCCCCCACTTTCTGAGTATGGTCATTGTTGTGGGTATGGCGCAGAATATCTTCTCCTCCAACGGTGCCGTCAATGCCATGCTCCTGAACCTTGGTCTTGTCAGAGAGCCGGTCTTTTTCCTGGGCGAAGGAAAGTATTTCTGGTGGCTGGTCGGCGTGATCAATGTGTGGAAGGAAGTCGGCTGGAACACGATCATCTACATTTCAGCCATGACGGCCATCGACCCGTGCCTGTATGAGGCGGCTTCGATTGACGGCGCAGGACGTTTCAACAAGATCATGCATGTCACGCTGCCGGGTATCCGCTCCACGTTTGTGATTCTGCTGATCATGAACATCGGCCATCTGATGGAAGCCGGTTTTGAAATCCAGTATCTGCTTGGATCCTCTGTTGTGATGGACTGGTCCCAGACCATTGACGTGTTTGTTCTGCAGTATGGTATTTCCAAGCAGCAGTACGGCGTGGCAACGGCTGCAGGCATGTTCAAGAGCATTGTTGCGATTATTCTGCTTGTGAGCGCCAATGCGATTTCCCGCAGACTTGGCGAAGACACACTGATTTAAAGGAGGTGGATCACATGACAGATATGACAAAGGTGCCTCAGGGCATTGCGCAGGTCAACAAAAAGAATAAAATCGGTCATGACAGAGTGTTCCCGGTTGTGAATACGCTGATCCTGATCCTCCTGATGATCATTACGCTGTACCCGGTCATCAATACCGTGGCCTATTCCTTCAACGATGGTACGGATGCACTGCGCGGAAATATCGGACTGTGGCCGAGAGTGTTCAGTATGAAAGCGTATGAGTCCATCCTTTCGGATAATGCTGTGTACCAGGCAGCATGGATCTCAGCATCCAAGACGGTGATCACGACGCTTCTGAACCTCTTCTGGACGAGCATGCTGGCATTTGCACTGTCCCGGAGGGAATATGTGCTCAGGAAATTCATTACGACCGTGATGGTTCTGACCATGTATGTGAATGCAGGTCTGATCCCGAATTACCTGCTCATTTCCAGAACGCTTTCGCTGTCCAAGAGCTACTGGGTTTACATCATTCCGACGATGTTTTCCTGCTTTAACATGATCGTGATCCGCACCTACATCGGGGGTCTCCCGGATGCACTGGTCGAATCGGCAAGAATCGACGGTGCCGGTGATATCCGCGTATTCTGGCAGATCATTTTCCCGCTGTGCATGCCGGTTCTGGCCACGGTGGCCCTGTTTGTGGCTGTCGGCAGCTGGAACTCCTGGTTCGACACGCATCTGTATAATGCAGGCAAGAAGAATCTGCACTCACTGCAGTATCTTCTGAAAATGAAACTTGCAACCACGCAGGCCAGCGCCAATGCGGCGAAATCCTCCGCTGAAGCCCTGGCGTCCACGACACAGACAACACCGGTCACCATCCGGTGTGCCATTACCGTTATTTCTACAGTGCCGATTCTTATTGTCTATCCATTCCTGCAGAAGTATTTTGTCACCGGCATGGCTCTGGGCAGTGTGAAGGGCTGAGAAAAGTCTGGGGTTAAATTATGGAGATCAATCAGAGAAAAACAGCAGTACCTGAAACGAGATTTCCGGACGGTTTCCGCATTCTCAGAGGAAAACAGGAATTTCTAACCTACAGGGAGCATTCATCCATCCGCGTCTGGCCTTCCCAGGTCAGCTCACATTATGATACACATATGCATTCCGCTGTGGAAATCATGCTGGTGAGAAAAGGAAAAGCGGTGTATCAGTTCCCGGATGGGCGGTACGAACTGACTGAGGGACAGATTCTGATGATCCCATCCGGCGTGACGCACAGCCTGACGGAAACAGATGATATTGACCGTCACCTTTTCCTTTTTGAGCCGGGACCGATTCTGTCGATGTGGGACAGCGGAAATATCCGGAAGATGATGAGCAAAGCAATCTATCTGCGCAGCTCTTCCGAACTGCGGTCCGAGGTCACAGAGGTTCTGAACCGGGTTGTCGAGAGTTATGTCCAAAAGAATATGCTGTGGAATTCACTCTGCTACAGTCATCTGCTGGAGATGTATTCGATCCTTGCCAATGGCGATCCGACACTGATCCAGGAAGAAGAGCAGGAAGCACAGAGGTATATTGATTCCCCCCTGCTCAACAGTGCCATGATTTTCATGGATGAGCATTTTCCGGAAGATATTTCCCTGGAGGACGTGGCGACGTTCGCAGGCTTTTCCAAAAGCTATTTTTCGAGAACCTTCAAGGCTTTTACAGGGGTTTCATTTACGGAATACCTGACGCAGAAGCGTCTGGATGCGGCGATCAATGAACTGATCTATACAACCCGGCCGATTGGCGAAGTTGCAAGGAAAACCGGGTTTGGCGGAATCACGACGTTTAACCGCATTTTCCATCAGCGCTGCAACTGCACACCGACACAGTTCCGCAATATGTACGGGAGTCAGGAAGTAAAAAAACATCAGCTCCCGTATGATGATGCACAGTCCGATATCCATCGGGTCAAAGAAGCCTGAGTGAATGCAGGGGCTTCAATGCAAAGGGGATTTGCCGATCATTGACAGGCAAATCCCCTTTTGTTATATTGCTTTCCGGCACAAAGCCGTGATAAAGACACAGAAAGTGTCCTGCTGTTCATAAGAGCAAGCATACAGAAAACCGGAGGCAAACCATATGAAAACATTGTACATTGAATGCGGAATGGGTGCTGCTGGCGATATGCTTACAGCTGCACTCCTTGAACTGCTTTCTGATGAACAGAAACAGGCCTTTCTTGAGAAGATGAACACCCTGATACCGGGCGTTACAGTGGAAAAGGAACCTGCTGTAAAGTGCGGAATCACAGGAACGCATATGGTGGTCAGGGTGCAGGGAGAAGAGGAAGAATCCGAGGACGTTCATGACCACGACGGGGATCATGAACATCACCATCATCATGACCACGACGAGGACCATGAGCACCACCATCATCATGACCACGACGAGGATCATGAGCACCACCATCATCATGACCATGATGAGGATCATGAGCACCACCATCATCATGACCATGATGAGGATCATGAACACCACCATCATGACCACGACCATCATGGACACCATCATCACCATACATCCATGGCGGATATCATCTCTCTTCTGGGAAAGATGGATGTGTCCGAGTCTGTGCGTGAACATGCCCGGGAGGTCTATCAGCTGATCGCCAGGGCCGAGAGTGAAGTGCACGGGACAGAGATCGAAGCGATTCATTTCCATGAAGTGGGCAGCATGGATGCTGTGGCAGATGTTGTCGGCGTCTGCCTTCTGATGGAGATGGTTGGAGCACAGAAGATTGTCTGTTCCCCTGTGCATGTCGGAAGCGGGTATGTCCGCTGTGCACATGGCGTGCTGCCGGTTCCTGCACCGGCTACGGCGAAAATCCTGATGGGCATTCCGACGTACGGAGGCAGGGTGGAAGGCGAGCTCTGCACGCCGACCGGCGCAGCGCTTCTGAAGCATTTCGCTCAGGCATTCGGCGACCGCCCACTGATGGCGGTGGAGAAAATCGGCTATGGCATGGGCAAGAAGGATTTCCCGAGAGCCAACTGTGTGCGGGTCTTCCTGGGTGAGACGGAGGAAGGACAGGAAGAAATTGTCCGTCTGGAGTGCAATCTTGACGACATGACCGGGGAGGAAATCGGCTTTGCCATGGAACAGCTGTTCCGGGAAGGCGCACGGGATGTCTTCACTCAGTCGATCGGAATGAAAAAATCCCGGCCGGGCATTATGCTGACCTGCATTTGCATGCCGGATGATGCCGACCGCCTGGCACGCTGCATGCTTCAGCATACGACCACCCTGGGTATCCGGAGATCTTCCTGCACACGGTATGTGATGGATCGGAAGTTCGTGACCCGGGATACGGCGTTTGGTCCGGTTCAGGTCAAGTGTTCATCCGGCATGGGTGTGGAAAAGGAAAAAATCGAATATGAAGACCTTGCCAGAATTGCAAGAGAACAGGGAATGGATCTGGCATCGCTCAGAAAAAAACTGATGCAGTAACTGCACTGAAAAAGCCGCGCGGACATGCGCGGCTTTTCAGGTGGATGCCCTGTGTCATTCGAAAACAAGGCTCTCCCCCGGATGGAGACAGAAGATCTGCCTGTTTTCCTCGATCCAGAGCGTAAGACTGCTGGGATTGAAGACCTTTTTCCCATCCGCAGAAAGGACCAGGTGACGATAGGCTTCGATATAGTCATGGACTTCAAGATTGGTGCAGTACCAGATCTCATCCCGCCCGCCCATGCGGCTGCAGAACTGTTCGATCCGGTCCCAGTTGTCATGATCCTCAAACTCGTAGGCATGCCCCCAGAGATAGAAAAGAGACGGACGGCTGGAAGCAAGAAAGCGGTCACAGAGCTCGTCAAGAAGAGGATCATCATGATGGCAGGTCGGCTCGAGGCGGAGCCAGTCGGCGGGCAGACGGAAGTCATGGGAAGAAATCACGGTCCGGCAGTAGGCAATGCCGCACAGCCTCAGGGATTCCACGGCGGTATCGTTGAACGTGCCGAAGGGATAAGCGCTCCCCCGCACAATGACGCCGAAGAGGTTTTCCAGGCGGATGCGGTCTTCCATGATTTCATGGATCATCCTGGGTGCGGGCAGTTCCGGGAGAGAACGGTGGGTGAGGCAGTGTACGGCAACCTCGTGTACGGAGGTGTCATACAGAGCCTTCACCTGGGATTCTGTCAGGCGGCGGTGAATCTGTCCTTTCGGGAAAACGGTTCCCTCGGGGGCGAACAGGCCGGAATTCAGGTTAAAGGTGCCGCGGATGCCATGCGCATTGAGAATGGAAATCAGCTTCTCATCCTGCTGGACGCCGTCATCATAACTGAGGGTCAGCGCAAGTAGCCGGCCGTTGGGAAAGCGAATATCCATGGTTTGTCATCTCCTTGAGAATAATGTGGCATAGTCAGGAAAGCACAGTGTACTCTGTAAGATCCACATTCCGCTCATATTCGTAGGGCTGAAGCGGCAATGTGTCGCCGACACGTTCCATTTCTCCGGTCTGATTGTCACAGGGATCACGGCGAATGGTCTGCATATTCGGTGCCAGTTCGGCCATGAAGCGGCGGTTGGCGGCCATGCGCGCAGGATCGATATTCCCGAAATAGAAGGCATGGCGCAGTGTGCTGCCTGCGCGGAACGCGCTTCCGCCATAGGAGCAGTCCGCAAAGAGCCAGCCCCAGCCGGGAAGATAAAACTGGGCCCAGTCATGGGAACCAACAGAGTCACCGGAATACTCAAGTCCGCTCTGCCACCTTGCCGGGATGGAACAGATGCGGCACAGGGTAATGAACAGGATGGCCTGAAGGCCGCAGTCGCCGCGGAGATTGAGTGCGCAGTATTCACCGATATCATCGAGCAGCAGATAGTCCCGGACAAAGGAATAATGGACTCTGGTGGTGATGAATTCGTAGATCTTCCATGCCTTTTCGACATCCGTGACCGCATCTTTTGTAAGGTCTTCTGCGAGCGAGCAGAGATACGGGGTAAACCGGATATGGATATGGTCTTCGGCCAGGTCATCATCACATACGGGACGTTCCGCCGGATAGAGCACCGAGGACGGAGCCGGGGCATGCAGCGGATCCGCATAACGGATTGTGCTGGTATAGCTGTAGGCGACTTCAAAACGGGAAGGCGTCTCCAGGTCCGCTTCAAAATAGGCGGTGCAGGCAGGTGCAGAATCGGGAGAGATGGACACAGGGTTTCCGCTCTCAAGGACAATGTCTGACTGCTGTGCACAGGCCACAGGGAAAGGCAGCCAGGCGCGGTAGGAGCCCGGAACAAAGGTATCGGGATTCAGCTCTACGCTGCTCTTCATGCCGATGCGCACGGAGAGGGAACCTTTGGACTGCAGTGTCCGGATCATGGGGTCGAGAAAATCATTTTCTTTTTTGACCGGAAGCCCGAACGCTTTGCGGATCAGGCTGTCCTTCTCCATGGTGGCTGCAAAGCGGACATGATACCGCTTGACGCCGTCAATGAAGAGGTAGTCGATTTTCCCCTCTTTTTCAAGGCGGTCGAAGGCCTGTTCATCCACCATGGGAAAGGTCTTCTGAATCCGCCTGAGCGCGGCGGGGCGGTCATAGGGATAATCCAGGGGGAGACGGCGGAGACGCTCCTGTTCGAGGATCAGCCTGCGCCTGAGCATGTCGGGAAGATCCCGCTCAAGCCAGATGGAGATCGCCTCATTGACCTCACTGTAGCAGCCGGCATCTTTTAGCTTCCGGAAAAGATCCGGGAGTGACATGGAGAGTGTGGATACAAGGGATTGTCTGTTTTCAGGCAAGCGGGCAGCTGACAAACCGATACGCCTCCGATCTGTTGTACATCGTTGAAGCGATTATATGCAAACGGGCAGGCAATGTAAATGTCCGGTGCAGACAAAGAACAGGCGAAAGAGGGCCACAGAAAAACGGGCTGTGAAGACCACAGCCCGCATGGATTGCAGGAATAATCAGGTTTCTTCCTCGTCGTCGATGAGGGAGAGGAGATCATCCTCATTCTCTTCCTCTTCGTCCTCCAGCACCGGCATATCCCCTTCGGGAGCAAGCCTGGAGGCAGCATCTTTTCCTTCATCGGAGAAGAGGAAAGCGCGCACCTTCTGATCGATTTCATCGCAGACATCCGGATGCTCACGCAGATAGATACGGCAGTTGTCACGGCCCTGGGCGATGCGCTGGTCGTTATAGGAGAACCAGGCGCCGCTCTTGTGGATGATATCATGCTCCACAGCGATATCCAGCAGGGTGCCTTCCTTGGAAATCCCTTCGCCGTAGATCATGTCAAACTCGGCCACACGGAAAGGCGGAGCCACCTTGTTTTTGACGACCTTGACCTTGGTATGTGCGCCGATGACGTCTGCACCGTTTTTCAGCAGTTCGCCGCGGCGGACATCGAGACGGACAGAGGAATAGAACTTGAGCGCACGTCCGCCGGTTGTCGTTTCGGGATTGCCGTACAGCACGCCGACCTTTTCACGCAGCTGGTTGATGAAGATGGCAACGCATCCGGTCTTGGAGATGATGCCGGTCAGTTTGCGCAGGGCCTGGGACATGAGTCTTGCCTGAAGACCGACAAAGCTGTCACCCATCAGACCCTCGATTTCCTGCTTCGGAACAAGGGCTGCGACGGAGTCGACAACGACGACATCAATGGCGCCGGAGCGAACGAGGGCTTCGGTTACTTCCAGAGCCTGCTCACCGGTATCCGGCTGGGAAATATACAGATCCTGAATATTGACGCCGAGCTTCTCGGCATACACGGGATCCAGGGCGTGTTCGGCATCGACAAATGCGCAGAAGCCGCCGGCTTTCTGGGCCTGGGCGACGATGTGGAGAGCAACTGTTGTTTTACCGGAGGATTCCGGTCCGAAGATTTCAATAATGCGGCCGCGGGGAACACCGCCGACACCGAGTGCAGCGTCGAGCGTCAGGACGCCGGTGGGAATCACGGAGACATTCTTGTTGTAACCGGCGCCGCCCAGCTTCATGACTGTGCCTGCGCCGAACTGCTTGTCAATCTGAGCAATGGCATGCTCCAATGCCTTGAGTTTTTCTTCTTTGGCGGAAGACTGACTGACCGACGGCTTTTCGGCTTTGTCAGAAGACTTTTTTGTTGCCATGGATACATTCCCCTTTCGGTTGATGGATGGATTTTAGCACAGCTCACTGTGAATTGCAATAGTATTTTTCGATTTTTATATTCAAAATCGAAAAATCAGAGAATTCATTCTCGGAAATGGATAGAAGAGATCAAACTTTTACGAGTTATAGACATGATCGGCCTTCATCTTTGCGACGATGGCCGGTATGGCACGGACGATATAGACAAGATTGTCCTCCGAATCATCACTGCGGGAAAGCTTCATCAGCAGGTTTTCCCACTGCAGCTCCGCGTCATCCCTGCTCTTTGACAGAGGTGCAATGCGGTTGAGCCTGCACAGTTTCGAGCACAGCTTTTCCATATCCATAAACGCTTTCCAGCCGGGCAGTCCGTAAGGAAATTCGAAGGTGGACGAAACATAGAGACTGTAGAGCTGCTCAAAGCGGGATCCGAGATAGTCCCGCTGGTCCTCGGTGATAATCATGGGAAACTCCTTCCATAGGCACCAATGATATACACAGGATAATGTAGGCAAAACAGCAGGATCTGTCAAGAAAAACATACAGAGAAGAAACGATCTGTGCCTTGTAAAAGCGGGTCAGATGCGATAAGATACAGCCGAAATGGCGTATGCTCAAAAGCAAAGGAAAGGAAGCCTGACAATGAAACATTATGCAGTGACTGAAAAAGCAATCAAAGCATGGAGCAAAGATTACCAGAGCAGTCCCGTGAGACAGCTCGCAACCATGGCGCTTGCCAAAAGCGATCTGAAGGATGTCGAGGCAGTTTCAAAGGCCGCAGGCAAAATGCGCTATAAGTTTTCCGTTGACATCAAAACACTGGATGTTACCAATCAGAAGCACTCCGGACGCTGCTGGCTGTTTGCAGCCACCAATGTGCTGCGCGAAAAGATTGCCAAAGCACTGAACCTGGATCAGTTTGAACTCTCTCAGAGCTATCTTGCATTCTGGGATAAATTCGAGCGCGCCAATTATTTCCTGGAGAGCATGCTCGACACGGCAGCGCTCGCGCCGGATGACAGAACCGTTTCCTTCATCCTTCAGACCGGTGTGCATGACGGCGGCCAGTGGGATATGTTTGCCAATATTGTGGAAAAGTACGGCGTTGTGCCCAAGGACGTATTCGATGAGACCTATCAGTCCTCCAATACCAATGCCATGAACCATGTGCTCAACCGCAACCTGAAGATCTGCGCGATCCGTCTGCGCGAAATGGTCAAAGCCGGGAAGACCGCAAAGGAAATCCACGAGGCAAAGGATGCCATGCTCGGCAGAGTGTACGGCTTCCTGTGCAGCTGCTACGGCGAGCCGCCCCGCACCTTTGATTTCGAATATGTTGACAAAGACGGCAATTATGCCGTTGAAAAGGGTTACACGCCCAAGTCCTTTGCAGAAAAGTATGTTGGAAATCTTCTCGAGGAGACCGTCAGCATCATTCATGCCCCGACCAAGGATAAGCCCTATCACAAGACCTTTACCATCCGCTATCTGGGCAATGTGGTGGGCGGAAAGGATGTCAAGCACCTGAACCTGACCATGGATGAATTCAAGGCCGCCATTATCGCACAGCTTCAGGACGGCGAAGTCGTCTGGTTTGGCAGCGATGTCGGCAAGTACGGCGACCGTGAAAAGGGCTTCTGGGATGATGATTCCTTCAACGATGAACTGCTCACAGGCCTGGATCTGGCCATCTCCAAGGAAGACGCGCTGGACTACGGATTCTCTGCCATGAACCATGCCATGGTCATCACGGGCGTGAATCTGGAAGACGGCAAGCCCAATCGCTGGAAGATTGAAAATTCCTGGGGCGATGAGAAGGGCCAAAAGGGATACTATATCTGCTCGGATACCTGGTTTGATCAGTATGTCTTCCAGGCGGCCGTTCAGAAGAAGTATCTTGGCAAGCTGGCCGGACTGGCCGACCAGAAGCCTGTGGAACTGGATCCCTGGGATCCCATGGGCACGCTCGCGGACTGAGCGCACAGGCACTGAGAAAATTCCGGAGTAATCAAGTTTCATGAGCAAAACAAAAGAACGAATCAGGGAAAGCCAGCTCCGCTATCAGCAGGGGCTGGGGCAGAACTTTATCTATGATGACGATCTGCTTGAACAGCTGGTACTTGCATCCGGCGTCGGTGAAAATGACTGCGTCCTGGAAATCGGTCCGGGCGCAGCCAGCCTGACCGGGCATCTTTGCAACCATGCGAAGCAGGTGGTTTCCGTGGAACTCGATGAGCGGCTGATTCCGCTCATCCGGGTGGCCATGGAAAAGCACAGCAATTTTACGCTGGTCCAGGGCGATGCGATGACGGTGGATCTTGCCGCGCTGGCGGAGGCCATGGACGGCCCCGTGAGCGTGGTGGCCAATATCCCCTACTATATTACAACGCCGCTGATTCAGCGGATTCTGACCTGCGGTCTCCGTCTGAAGACGCTGGCAGTCATGGTGCAGAAGGAAGTCGCAGACAAACTGCTGTCCTCTCCCGGAGAAGAAGGCTGGGGCATGCTTGCGCTTCGGTGCCAGTATATGGCTGAGCTTCACCGGGCCATGGAAGTGCCTGCGGCATGCTTTACCCCTGTGCCCAAGGTGGACAGCACCTTTGTGGTGATGCACATGCGGGAGGCACCGGCTGTCACAGTGCGCAGTGAAGAAGATTTCTTCCGTGTTGCGCAGGCCGGGTTTGCACTGCGCAGGAAGACCCTGACCAACGGGCTGTGCGCTGCGTTTCACATGGAGCGGCAGGAAGCACTCGACCTGATGGAAGCGGCCGGGCTGGACAGCAGGATCCGCGGTGAAAAACTCACCATGGAAGAACTGGCAAGGCTTTCGGATGCCTATACGGACAGACGGGAGGGCGGACAATGACCATTGCAGAATTCCGCCATGTGTCGCAGGAACAGTACAGGAAAGATGCACAGATGTTTGCTTCCGGCATGGAGATCGGGGACATTCCGCTGCCGTCGAGAGCGACAGCCGGGTCGGCAGGATATGATTTTGTCTGTCCTGTGGACGTGGAAATTCCGGCCGGAAAACGTGTGGTGATTCCCACCGGCATCCGCGCGCTCATCGATCCGGGCTGGATGCTGATGCTCTGCCCGAGGAGCAGTCTGGGAAGAAAGTACGGACTGCGGCTTTCCAATACGGTGGGTATTGTGGACAGTGACTATTCCCATGCGGACAATGAAGGCCATATCCTGCTGGTCATGGAACACAGCAGCGAAGAAACTGTCTGTCTGCATGCCGGTGACAGAATCTGCCAGGGGATTTTCCTCCCGGTGGGTCTGGCACAGGAAGAGAATGTAACCGGAGACCGTGTAGGCGGGTATGGTTCAACAGGAAGATAGAGCAGCGCTGAGCGCATGCAGACCTGAAGGGCAAAGGCTCTTCAGGTTTTTCCTTTGCAGAAAACAGAGGACCGCAGCGGAGGTGCATGCATCATCAAATACATGAAAAATGCAGGATGCGTCTTGCTATCCTGCATAAAGTCCATTACAATGACCGTGCTTTAAAGGCAACTGCAGGCATGAATGATTCAATGATACACAACAGTTGTGAAAGGGGAATGTGACAATATGAGCACATATGCAATGAATATTCTGGAAGATCTGAAAAAGAAAAATGCAGATCAGCCCGAATTTGTTCAGGCCGCCACTGAGATCCTGACGACGCTCCAGCCCGTGATTGAAAAGCATCCCGAGTATGCTGAAAACGGACTGCTCGAGCGCTTTGTTGAACCGGAACGCGTGATCATTTTCCGTGTGCCGTGGGTGGATGACCAGGGCAAGGTTCGCGTCAACCGCGGCTATCGTGTGCAGTTCAACTCCGCCATCGGCCCGTACAAGGGCGGCCTCCGTCTGCATCCCTCTGTCAACCTGTCCATCATCAAGTTCCTGGGCTTCGAGCAGATCCTCAAGAACAGCCTGACCGGCCTGCCCATCGGCGGCGGCAAGGGCGGCTCTGACTTTGATCCCAAGGGCAAGAGCGACCGCGAAGTGATGAACTTCTGCCAGAGCTTTATGAATGAACTCTACCGCCACATCAGTGCGGATACCGACGTTCCCGCCGGTGATATCGGTGTGGGCGCCCGTGAAATCGGCTACCTCTACGGCCAGTACAAGCGCCTGACCGGCCTGTATGAAGGCGTTCTGACCGGCAAGGGCCTGACCTACGGCGGCTCTCTGGCCCGCAAGGAAGCCACCGGTTTCGGTCTGTGCTATTTCACCGAAGCCATGCTCAAGGCCAATGATATGGATGTCCAGGGCAAGACTGTGGTCGTGTCCGGCAGCGGCAACGTGGCCATCTATGCGGCCCAGAAGATTACCGAGATGGGCGGCAAGGTGGTTGCCATGAGTGACTCCAACGGCTATATCCATGATCCGGACGGCGTCAAACTGGATGTTGTCAAGGCGATCAAGGAAGGCCGCCGCGGCCGCATCAAGGAGTATGTCCAGGAAGTGCCCACTGCAACCTATACCGATGGCTGCCGCGGCATCTGGACGATCCCCTGCGATATCGCCCTGCCCTGCGCAACGCAGAATGAAATCGATGTGGATTCCGCCAACGCCCTGATTGCCAACGGTGTCAAGGCCGTTGCAGAAGGCGCCAATATGCCCTCCACGCTCGAAGCCACCGCTGCCTTCCAGAAGGCCGGCGTGCTCTTTGGACCGGCCAAGGCTGCCAATGCCGGCGGTGTTGCTGTGTCCGCGCTGGAAATGAGCCAGAACAGCCTGAGACTGAGCTGGACCTTCGAGGAAGTCGACGGACGCCTCAAGGGCATCATGCAGAACATCTTCAAGAAAGTCGACGAAGCAGCTGCAGAATATGCCACCAAGGGCGACTATGTTGCCGGTGCCAATATTGCGGGCTTCCTGAAGGTTGCAGAAGCCATGATGGCTCAGGGTGCAGTGTAATCTCTGACAGAAAAGTCCCTGATCAGGAGACGGCTTTGCCGTCTCCTTTCTTCATGCGCTGAAACGAAATCCATGCATAATCAGGGAGAATTTTGTGGCACTTTCGGGGCTTTTCATTGCCGGAAAGCTATGCTATACTTGCTTCTGCAGTTTATTCTGCGCACGAAAACAGAGCAACCTGTCCCGTCATCCGGGATGAATATTCGGAGGAAATCGTTCATGAGAAAAATAGGCGTTCTGACAAGCGGCGGCGATGCGCCGGGTATGAATGCGGCAGTCATGGCCATTGCAAAATTTGCGGACCGTTACGGCATGCAGCTCGTGGGCATCAAGCGCGGATACAATGGACTCCTGCGCAAGTCAACAAGTCTCTATGATGATATGGAAGAAATGCATCTTGATACGGTGCTGGATATCGCTGACCGCCCCGGCACCTATCTGCGCACGGCGCGGTGCATGGAATTCCTCGATCCCGCATGGCGTGAAATCGCAGCCAATACCCTGCGTGCCATGGAGATTGAAGGCCTGGTTGTCATCGGCGGTGACGGCAGCTTCCACGGTGCGGAGAACCTGTGCAAGCTGGGCATTCACTGCATCGGCATTCCCGGAACGATTGACAACGACCTGCCCTATACGGAAATGACGCTGGGCTATGACACGGCTGTCAATGTCTGCGTCAACGCGGTCCGCGCTATCCGTGCAACTTCCAGAAGCCATGACCGCCCTGCTGTGGTGGAAGTCATGGGCCGTCACTGCGGTGACATTGCACTGACCACGGCTGTTTCCACGGGATCTGAAATCGTGCTGGTGCCTGAAGTGCCGTGGCGCGTGGAGGATGTCGCCAAGAGACTGAATCAGCAGCTGGCCAAGGGCAATACACGCGCGACCATCGTTGTGGCAGAAGGCTGCTGGGAATCCATGGAGCCCTTTGATATGTACACCTTCCTCAACAGCCATGGCAAGAAGTGCTATGAGGGCGAGCCGATCAGCGCTGTGCGCTTTGCTTCCATCATGAAGAGAATGTGCAACAACGCTGAGGCAAGAGCGACGGTTCTGGGCTATACCCAGAGAGGCGCTGAGCCGACGGCACGCGACAGCGCGTTTGCCTTTGAAGCCGGCCACCTGGCGGTCCGCCTCCTCAGGGACGGCATTTCCAATCAGGTTATCGGCATGAAAGAAGGCAAAGTGTACTACATGTCGATCGATGAGGCACTGAGGGCCAAGAGAGAATTCAACCGGCCGCTCTACGACCTTGTCAATCATCTGTAACAAAATCAGGGCTCTGTTTTCCGTAGAAAACGGAGCCCGTTTTTTCGAAATCAACGGTTGGTGATACGAATGCTGAATGCTTATTTTCTTGTCGGTGAGATCCTCAAACCCCAGGGTGTCCGCGGGGAGGCAAAGATCAGGCCCTACGCGTCCAATCCGGATGACTTCAAGCGCTGGAAAACGCTGTATCTGAAGGACGGCGAAGCATATCGTCCACTGGAAGCAAAGTGCTCCCGCGTGCACGACGGATTCGCGTATGTTACGCTGGAGGGCTGTACAACGCCTGAGGACGTGGAAAGACTTCGCGGGAGAGAAATCTATGTCGACAGAGAGCATGCGGCCAGGCTGGGCGAGGATGAAGTCTATATCTCCGACCTCCTCGGCTGCGAGGCCTTCACCCGGGAAGGGGAAAAGATCGGCGTGCTGATCGATGTGCTGCAGTACGGGACCGTGGACACCTATGTCTTCCGCACCCGGCATGGGAGCCTGATGGCACCGGCACTGAAGGCTGTCTTTGTGGAAACGGATGTGGAAAACAGGAAGATTGTGGTGGACCGGGAGAGACTGGAAGAGGTGGCTGTTCTTGAAGATTGATATTCTGACCATCTTTCCGGAAATGTTTCAGTCCGTCCTTTCCTCAAGCATTATCGGGCGAGCCAGGGAGAACGGCCTGATTGATGTGCAGTGCACGGATATCCGCCCGTTTTCCGAATGCAAACACAAGAATACGGATGATTATCCCTTCGGCGGCGGAGCCGGCATGGTGATGCTCGCCCAGCCGATTGCGGATGCCATGGCGTCCGTGACCGGGGAAAACTTTCACGGCCGGCGCATCTATCTCGGCCCGAGGGGCCGGACGCTGACGACGCAGGTGGCCAGGGAACTGTCCCGGGAAGAGCACCTGGTGCTTCTCTGCGGGCACTATGAAGGCGTGGATCAGCGGGTGCTGGATACCTGCATCGATGAGGAAATCAGTATCGGGGACTATATCCTGACGGGCGGCGAGCTGGCCGCAATGGTGCTGGTCGACTGTGTGTCGCGCTTTATCCCGGGCGTGCTGGGCAGTGAGGAGAGCCCGGAGGAGGAATCCTTCTCGGACGGGCTGCTCGAGTACCCGCAGTATACAAGACCCAGGGAATGGCGGGGCATGGAAGTACCGGAGGTGCTTCTCTCGGGCAATCATGCAAAAATCCGTGAATGGCGGCGTCAGCAGTCGCTCCTTGCCACACAGCGCTTCCGCCCGGACCTGTTTGAAAAAGCCGAACTGACGGTCAAAGAGAAAAAGTGGATGCGGGAGGTGTGCCTGTGTTCCTCAGAAAACTGACAGTGATGGTGCTTCCCCTGCTGCTCCTGGCTGCACTGGTTTTTGTACTCCCCTATGTGGATCAGCTGAACCTGGGATTTTTCACGGGATGCGTGCGCGGGCTGGTGCTGGGCATTGCGCTTGCGCTGCTTCTGCCCCTGTCCGGTGCCAGCAAACACCGGGAACCGTTTGCAGGGCTTCTGTGGATTCCGACACTGCTCATTGTGGGCGTGATCGTCTATCAGTATCTGGAGACGCAGGGCACGCGTGTGGATGTGCTGCATATCCTGGCCACGAAGGATGAAGCAGTGATTTTTCTCGAGTCCGTGTTTGCGGGCTATATGGGGACGACCTGTGTGCGGACCCGGAAATAATGTGCAGACCATGAGAAAAACGCTCCGGCCCGGAGCGTTTTTCTTATGGTTATACAAAGCTTTCATCCTGATTGAAGACCGGGATAAAATCCACCGTGGCACTGGTCGGTCCCTGATAAAACCCGGGAAGGCCCAGGGCAAGCATGTGTTCCTGAACGCGGGCGTATTCGCGGTGTGTAATGCGCCGCTGAAGCACGGGAATGCTCACATTGTTGCACGGGACATACTGCTGCATGAGGCTGACAGGAATGCCCCCGGGCAGTGTGTCATGAACCCAGTCAAGAAGATGCAGGCTCTCGCCCGTGCAGCCGGGCAGGATCAGGTGGCGGATGAGCACGCCGCGGCGCATGATGCCGTTTTCATCATACTGGGGGACTCCGCACTGGCGGACCATTTCCTGGATCGCCAGGCTTGTCTTTTCAAAATAGTCATCGGCCCCGGCGCAGAGCTTCCCCATGGAGGCACTGTAGTGCTTGAGGTCTGGAAGGTAAACGTCGATCACGCCGTCGAGCCTCTTCAGGGTGTCCACGGACTCATAGCCCGAGGTGTTCCATACCAGGGGCACGGGCGGCCGGTAGATTTCGAGGGTTTCAAGGATCTTCGGGATAAAGGGCGTGGCGGTGATAAAGGAAATGGTTTCCATGCCCATCTCCACCAGGCGCCTGAGGCTTTCGGCCAGGGCCTGCGGGGTGAAGGAACGCCCGGCATCGCGGTGGGAGATATCGGCGTTCTGACAGTAGACACACCGCAGGGTGCACCCGGAAAAGAAGACGGCGCCGGTGCCGCGCTGACCGGAAATCGGGGGTTCCTCCCAGAGGTGCGGGGCAATCCTTGCGATGCGCATGGTTTCCGGCATCCGGCAGAAACCATGCCCTTCCTCCGGTGTGCGGAGGGCATGGCAGGCCCTCGGGCAGAGTGTGCATGCGTTCATTCCTGTGCGTCTCCCCGGATGATCATGGACCCCTTCAGGGAAGCATCGGAAGGCTGCAGTGTGCGCTCCGTGCCCTCCAGATAGGAAATGCCGTCATCCTCGCAGAGCGTATAGCCCTGTTCATCCGGATCCCAGCCGACAAGATACAGCGGATGCTCCGGAATTTCGACCGTGGATTCGATCTTTCCTGCCGCAAAGGGAATGCAGCAGCCCCTGCGGATAAAGAGCAGGGCTTCATGCAGCCGGGCATCGACCCAGTGGTGGCCCTTCTTCATGGGCACCAGGTCCATGTCATTGTAAGCGCGCAGGCGGACAAGCAGCATGTCTTCCGGGAGATAGACCACCCGGCCGGTCGCGTTCTGCTCATAGACCGGGGCGATCATGCATTCATTGCCAAGCATGACCTGGTCCTCGGTCTGGCAGGCGATGGCATCTTCGGGATAATCAAAGGCCAGTGCGCGGAAGAACAGATCATCATGGTGGACTGCCTTGAGGTACTCGCTGTACAGGTAGGGCAGCAGGGCATAGCGGACCGTGATGATGTTCTTCATGTTTTCCCAGGACTTAAAGCGGTACACTTCCTGTTCCCTTGTGTGCAGGGCGGAGTGATTGCGCATGAGCGGCGTAAAGATGCCCAGTTCGAGCCAGCGGATCAGCAGGTCCTCTGTGGTATCGCTGCCAAAGCCGCCCAGGTCTGCGCCGGTAAAGAGGAAGCCGCACATATTCAGTCCGGGGAGCATCTGCAGATTCAGCTTCAGGTGTGCCCACCAGGAGCGGTTGTCGCCCTGCCAGAGGCCGCCGTAGCGGTGCGCGCCGATATAGCTCGAGCGGCTGAAGAGCAGGAAGCGGTGATCGGGATCGAAGGCATGCATGCCGTCCATGGTGGCCTTCGTCATGCCGTAGCCGTAGAGATTGTGGACTTTGTCATGGCGTACGCGCCGGCCGTCCATGTCATGATAGAAGGACTTGTAGTCATCGCGGTTGTTGGCCAGTGCGCCGAAGGTTCCCTGCAGCTTCCAGTTGTCGTCCACGCGCAGGTTTTTGCCCCTGAGTTCATCGGCCACGCTGTAGGCCAGCCGGACGCCCTCCATGGAATAGAACAGGGAAGGCTCATTCATGTCATTCCAGAACCCGTCAACGCCGGCTTCCAGCAGGGGACGGTAGAGGGAACCGAACCATGCCCTGGCACGGCTGTTGAGGTAGTCGGTAAAGAAGCACAGTCCCGGCCAGACAGCGGCGCGGAAGAGCGTGCCGTCTTCCCGCTTGACAAACGCGTCCTGTTCGAGGCCTTCCCTGCAGGCGCGGTCTTCGGGATCATCCGGAATGCCGGCATCGATGATGGGAATCAGGTGAATATTTTCCTTCCGCATCCGCTTCACCAGTCCGGCCAGGTCCGGGATCTTTTCAGGATGCCAGGTGAAGTCGCGGTACTGTTCCATATAGTCAATGTCCAGACAGACGCCGTCGATCGGGATGCCGCGGGAGCGGTGCTCATGGACCACGGTATCCATGTCCTCGGCCGAGCCGTATCCCCAGCGGCTCTGGATATACCCGAAGGCCCAGAAGGGCGGGAGATAGGATTGCCCGATCAGCCCGCGCAGTTCGCGGCACACAGAGCGGGGAGAATCGCCGGTGAAAACATACAGCGAGAGATCCCCGTTGAGGGAGGTGATCACGGCTTCGTCCATGCTGGTATCCCCGAGATCCCAGATGACTTCACCGGGATCGTCCAAGAACAGGCCGACGGTCCGTTTTCTGCCGGTGATCACGATGAAGTTGTGTGAACTGTACAGGCTCTGCCTGTCCTCGGTGTGCATGATGTCGTCGCTGTTCCAGGAGCGGTAGATGTGGCCGCGCTTGTTGATGCTGCGCACGGTTTCACCCAGCCCGAAGATCATGTCATCGGGTTCAAGCGGCATGGAAAAGGAGACGGACGGGGCTTCCTTTCTGACCGTGAGGCATTCCGGATCCCCGGGCACAGCGGGCAGATCGCGGACGGCGGCCCCGGTGGGGATGGGATTGCCGTAGACATAGCGCTGAATCATGTGAAAACCTCCCATTTACACAGTTTGGTATTACTAACAAGTTGACCGGGCTGGCTTTACAAACACTTTGCTGTGTGATACATTTCCCATGTGCTCAAACGCAGCACAGAAACGAGGAAGAGAATTTGCTTGAAAAACTGGGACGCAACCTGCCCTGCTGGTGCGGGAGCGGGAAGAAATACAAGAACTGCCATTACAATATGGATGTCCGCCTGGAAGCGCTCGCGGAAGAGGGGGAAGAAATCCCGACCCACAGAATGATCAAGAATGCCGACCAGATCGCGCGGATCAAGGAGAGCTGCAAGGTGAACCTGGCTGTGCTCGATGCGGTCGGGAAGGAAATCGGACCGGGCATGCCGACCTCCCGGATCAATGAGATTGTCAACGATGTCACCTATTCCATGGGCGGCATTCCGGCTCCCCTGCACTATGAGGGCTATCCCTACAGCGTGTGCACGTCCGTCAACGAACAGGTCTGCCACGGCTTCCCCTCCAAACATGTGATTCTCAGGGAAGGCGACATTGTCAACGTGGACTGCTCTTCCATCCTCGACGGCTATTTTTCGGACTCCTCGCGCATGTACTGCATCGGGGAAGTGTCGGACGCCAAGAAGAAGCTGGTGCAGGTGACCTATGAGTGCGTGCAGCTGGCCCTTGAACAGGTCAAACCCTGGGGACATCTGGGGGATATCGGCGCGGTCATTGAACAGCATGCGAAGGAAAACGGCTTTTCTGTGGTGGAGGAGATCGGCGGTCACGGCTGCGGACTGGAATTCCACGAGGATCCGTTCGTCCGGCATGTCGGCCGGTTCGGAACCGGCATGGTGCTTGTGCCCGGCATGATCTTCACCATTGAGCCCATGATCAATATGGGCAGGAAGGAAGTCTTTACCAGTAGGGTGAACAACTGGGAGGTCAGCACCGTGGACGGGCTGCCCAGTGCACAGTGGGAAAACATGGTGCTGGTGACAGAAACCGGCTATGAAATCCTGAGCTGGTAAAAGCGGGAAATCCCCGCTTTTTTTATTTCGCCTTTGCAGTGCGCGCCGTGTTCTTCCGCCGGCGGAACAGGGTTTTGCGGATGTAGTGCGCGATGGTGGAGGAGATCACGAATCCCACCGACATGCCCAGAAGCGTCAGCAGGCAGTTGGTGCCGTTGAGAGCAAAGAGCTCATGGTTTCCCCGGATCGCACCGGTCATGGTGTAATAGAACAGATCGCCGGGGATCAGGGGGATGATGGCGGGATAGATGAAATACGTGGACGGATCGCGGGTGATATTGGCGAGCAGTTCACCGTAGGCTGAGGCAAACAGTGCTGAGAGCATGACATAGACAAAGCGTTCGGGAATAAACTGGCTGAGAACGATCAGCACAATGCGGGTCAGTGCCCCGCCGAGGCCTGCCAGCAGCAGGTCTTTGCCCGTAATGCGGAAGACAATGCCGAACCCGGTGGAGGCGGCAAAGGACACCAGGACAAGAATCAGATTGTCTACCATGTAATCCACCTCCCGAAAAGTCCGAGGGCAGCCACTGTGCCCATGGCCAGTGCAAGCGTCTCAAAGGCAACCTTCATGATCTGCAGGAATCCGTTGATCTCATGATCGCAGATCAGGTTGCGCACGGCATTGACGAGCGGAATACCGGGGAGGATCAGCATGGTGATGGTGATGACCACCGAGGAAAAATGATCCGCGAACCCGATATAGACCGCAAAGATCGCCATACAGGTGGCGGCAAACATGTACAGGAAATCGCAGAGAAAGCGGTTGATGGAGAGTCTTGAGAGCAGCATCATGAGGTAATGGATTCCGGCGGTGATCACCGCGACGCAGACGGCATCGGTCAGAGAGCCGTTGAAGAGAAAGCAGAGGCACAGCATGCCGACGATCTGGCCGAAGAGGACGACAAAGTCCGGGTATTCCCTGACAATCTCCGCTTCTTCCAGCAGATGCTGCAGGGTGGATGGCACAGGCTTTTCACCACAGACTCTGTAGGAGAGGCGGTTGAGATTTTTCAGGCGGGCAAGATGAATGCCGGCGGGCGGGATTGTGATCTGCCGTGAGGCATACAGGCCTGACTGCGTTTTCGCCGCAATGCTCATATGTGTCGAGAGAAGGAAAATGCTGATGTCGGTCAGGTTATAGCTGGAGCAGATTTTGTCTGCAGCCAGCTCCACGCGCTCAAGGTTGGCACCGGAGAGGATCATATCCCGGGAAAGACAGACGACAAAGTCGAGAATCTGCCCGATATCCGTTTCGTTGAGCTTGCTGGGCGGTGTATACATGATTTCATCTCTTTCCGATCTATCCGTCATCCCGGCGGCTTCGGGCTTCATCCTCTGCATTCATGCGGCGGATGTCATCGAGAAACTCGGGGGTCAGGACGTTTTTGGGAGTGTGAGAAGAGGTGCGCGGCTTTCTGGCTTTGGAGGACGGGGCAGAGGATGCGCGCAGCGGGGCGGGAAGCCGTACCTGCTTTTTCTTCCCGAGCTTTTCCGTGATCATCTTTGTGACCGCGCCGTAGGAGAACGGTGTGCAGGGAAGCGCGGCGGCCAGCCACGGCGAGCCGCAGTAGAACAGGATTTTATCCTGTCCGGGCCAGAGCTGAACGCGCGTAATGGAAGCCCAGGGAATGTCCGTGACGGAGATAAGCGCCATGCCGTCCTCGCCGACCGGGGAATCCGACGGCCGCAGGCGCGCGAGCAGTTTCCATGAGGCAGGACGCGGCAGGCAGCATTCAATGTGGATCCCCTTCTGGTCCACGGCACAGTCAAGCACATCCGGGCCCTGGAAGAGCAGATTCAGCCCGACCAGCAGGCAGATCGCAGCGATGAGGATCAGCAGGGAGAGCGGAAAGGGGCCGGTCAGAAGCGCTTCCAGGGCGGGAAAACCGCCGGAAACGGTTTCCAGCACGCAGACAAGCAGAAAGACAATGCCTGCGACGGGCAGAATGATGCGCATGCTCTGGTTCCAGCAGATCCAGTCCAGAACCGGCACATGGTCGATGCACCAGGTCACGCCCTTTCCGGACCTGGCAGGGGAAGAAGCCGGTTTGCTCACAGTCCGGCTTTTTTTCTTGGCGGCGGGCATGACGATCACCTTCCTTGCCCGGATTGACGAAAACGGAAGAAAAGTGTACGCTTCCGGTGAAAAACGGGGAGGCGGGAAAATGCGGATTCTGATGACAGGGTTTGAGGATTTCGGCGGGGTGAAAGAGAATCCCTCATGGCTGGCGGTTCAGGCGGCTGCGGCGCAGCTGCCTGAAGCGGAATGCATCCGGCTGCCGGTGGTATACGGGGAAGCGGGACGCGTGCTGCTGGAGGCTGTCCGGGAGAAAAAGCCGGACCTGGTGATTGCCTGCGGGGCCGCCATCGGGCGGGAAGCGGTGACGCCGGAGCTCCTGGCGATCAATTACCGCTATGCGCACGGGGCGGACAATGCAGGCACTGTTCTTTTGGGCACTCCGGTGGATCCTCAGGGCAGTGCAGCCGTCATGAACGATCTGCCGCTGGCCGGAATGGTTGAAGCGCTTCGCTCGCAGGGGCTTCCCTGCCAGCTTTCCGTGTCGGCCGGCAGCTATGTCTGCAATGACCTCTATTATACGCTGCTGACCCATCGGGAAGAACTGGGTTACCGCGGGCTGTTTGTGCATGTGCCCGCGGTGGACAAAGTGGATCCCGCTGCGGCAGCCGGCATTCTTGTCCGGCTGGTACAGGCCATCGGCTGATGCATTCAAAGAAAAAGCCGCGGGGTAACCCCTGCGGCTTTTTTGGCACCATCATTCGGCGGAATCCGGCGCTTCCTCAGACAGGACATCGTCTGCCTCTGTCTCATCAATCGGCCTCTGGATCTCCACAAAAACAGGCTTGCTGTTTCTGGAAGTGGCTGCCTTCACAATTGTACGGATCGCTTTGGCGATACGTCCCTGCTTGCCGATCACTTTGCCCATGTCAGCTTCCGCGACATTGAGTTCGAGAATCACAGCTTCAGGACCTTCCGTCACGTGGACAGCGACCTGCTCCGGATGATCCACCAAGGACTTTGCCACAAAGGTGAGCAGTTCTTGCATGGAACGTTCCTTTCTAATCCCCGATGAAATGGGAATTGGGCAAGGACAGGAGCATTACTTTTCGATAACGCCTGTCTTCTTGAGCAGAATCCGGACGGTGTCGGTGGGCTGAGCGCCTACACCAACCCAGTACTTGGCCTTTTCGCCGTCGATCTTGATCTCAGCGGGACTGGTCATGGGATTGTAATAGCCGAGCTCTTCGATGAAACGGCCATCACGGGGGAAACGGTCATCGGCGACGACAACACGATAGAAGGGCTTTTTCTTCATACCCATTCTCTTCAGACGGATTTTAACTGCCATGGGACATCCTCCTTCAATTGGTTCGGGAAAAAATATTCATATGGAAACCACGGAATTCGTGGGACCACGCGTGTCAGTGGGGCATGGAACGCATCAGCTGACGCATTCTGCCCTTGTTCTTGCTTCCGCCAAACTGCTTGATCATGTTGCGCGCATTTTCAAAATTGCGGATCAGCTGATTGACGTCCTGTACGGTTGTGCCGGAACCGGCAGCGATGCGCCGGCGGCGGCTTGCGTTGAGAATTTCCGGATTGCGGCGTTCCTTTTTGGTCATGGAACGGATGATCGCTTCCGGCTTTTTCATCGCATTCTCGTCAATGTCGATGTCTTTGCCGGAAAGGCCCGGAAGCATGCTGAGCATGCTCTTGAGGCCGCCCATCTTCTTCATGGACTGCATCTGTTCGAGGAAGTCTTCCAGATCAAACTTGCCCTTTTCAAGGCGTCTTGCCAGGGCATCGGTCTTGGAGACATCCTGATCCTCGATGACCTCGCCTGCCTTCTCGATGAGCGTCATCATATCGCCCATGCCGAGGATGCGGCTGGCCATGCGGTCCGGATAGAAGGGCTCGATCTCGGTGAGCTTTTCGCCGATACCGGAGAACTTGATCGGCTTGCCGGTGACTGCGCGCACGGAGAGTGCAGCGCCGCCGCGGGTATCGCCGTCGAGCTTGGTGAGGATCACGCCGTCCACATTGAGCTTCTCATTAAAGGTCTGGGCAACATTGACGGCGTCCTGACCGGTCATGGCGTCGACGACCAGGAGGATTTCCTGGGGATGCACGGCGTCGCGGATGCGGGCGAGTTCATCCATCAGCTCAATGTCGATGTGAAGACGGCCGGCGGTATCGATGATGAGCACATCGCGGCCGTAGTAGCGTGCCTGCTCGATCGCTTCGAGCGCGGTCTTCACGGGATCCTGCGTGCCTTTTTCATAGACCATGGCACCGACCTGTTCACCGACCACCTGCAGCTGCTTGATGGCAGCGGGGCGGTAGATGTCGCAGGCGGCAAGCATGACTTTCTTTCCCTGCTTCTGCAGGTAACCGGCCAGCTTGGCGGCCATGGTGGTTTTGCCGGCGCCCTGCAGACCGCAGAGCATGTAAATGGTCGGGACCGAGGAAGACCAGGTCAGTTTCGCCAGGTTTGTGCCCATGGTCGCAGTCAGCTCTTCGCTGACAATCTTCATGACCTGCTGGGAAGGGGTAAGGGAACTGAGCACTTCCTGTCCGACACATTTCTCGGTGACGCGCTTGATAAAGTCTTTGGCGACGGCGTAGTTGACATCTGCTTCAAGGAGCGCCATGCGGATCTCGCGCATGCCTTCCTTGACATCCTGCTCTGAGAGCTTGCCCTTGCCGGTCATCTTGCCCAGAGCGTTCTGCAGTTTTTGGGTCAAGCCTTCAAATGCCATGTCCGTCCTCCTCCGTATACAGCTCAATGAGTGCATCGAGCTGTGTCATGGCCTGATCGTACTGTTGCTCCCTGAGCAGGCTCCTGCAGGACTGCAGGCCGCTGAGCATGACGCGGAAGCGTTCTGCTGTGCCCAGAGATTCTTCAAGGTGGAAAAGCTTTTCCGCCGAACGGTTCAGAACGTTGAATACGCCCTGCCGGCTGACACCGGTCTCCCGTGCGATTTCGCCCAGGGACATGTCTTCTTCACAGTACATGGAGAGGACTTCTTTCTGCTTGTCGGTCAGCAGACCGCTGTAGAAGGCGGCCAGGTAGGCCAGCTCGACTTTCCGCTGCAGAAATTCCTGTGTTTCCTGTGCCATGCTCCACCTCTCTGTCAACCGTTTCCGGTTGCCAGAGGTATTATACACAAAGAGGGGATACTGTCAAGTGGTTTCCGATTGACATTTCGGCATTCTGCTCCTGCAATGCGGGGAAACCCCGCAAAAACCGCGGGCCGCGGGGCCGCTGTGGGCTTGCAAGAACAGCACTTGGCAGGTATACTTAAGATGTGTTCCTGCGCTTATCAGCAATCCGGCATGCGGTGCAGCAGCCTGCATACAGCCGGAAGTTTCCGGAACATATAAGGAGTTAGCATGCTTGAATTTGTAAAAAACCTTCTGGGCGGCAGCAATGCGTCCGAGCTTCGAAAGCTGGAGAAGACGGTCAAACGCGTCGATGACCTGGAAGAGGAATACAGAAATCTGACAGATGAACAGCTCAGGGCCAAGACGGACGAGTTTAAGCGGCGTCTGGCAAACGGTGAAACCGAGGACGACATCCTTCCGGAAGCCTTTGCCACCATCCGCGAGGCGGATGCGCGCGTGCTGGGCATGCGCCCGTATCATGTGCAGGTCCTGGGCGGCCTGGTGCTGCATCAGGGCAATATTGCCGAGATGAAGACCGGTGAAGGCAAAACACTGGTCGCCACACTCCCCGCCTATCTCAATGCACTCAGCGGCAAGGGCGTGCATATTGTGACGGTCAACGATTACCTGGCCAAGCGCGACAGCGAATGGATGGGCAAGGTACACCGTTTTCTGGGGCTCACCGTCGGTCTGATCGTCCATGATCTGGAACCCGCCCAGCGCCGTGCGGCGTATGCCTGCGATATTACCTACGGGACCAACAATGAGCTGGGATTTGATTACCTCAGAGACAACATGGTGATCCGCCAGGCCAATCTGGTGCAGCGCGGCCATCATTATGCGATCGTCGACGAAGTCGACTCCATCCTCATCGATGAAGCCAGAACGCCGCTGATCATTTCCGGCCAGGGCGAAGCGTCCACCGATCTGTATACCCGGGTGGACAATGTGGTGTGCGGTCTCAAGCGGGATCAGGACTATACAGTGGATGAAAAGAAAAAGTCCGTCGCACTCACCGATGAAGGCGCACAGAGGGTGGAGAGAGCCTTCGGCATCCAGAACATCAACGATGCCGAGAATGCCGAGCTCAACCATCATGTGCACTGCGCACTGCGCGCCCATGCGATCATGAAGCGCGATGTCGACTACGTCGTGCAGGGCGGTCAGGTCGTGATTGTCGACGAATTCACCGGCCGTCTGATGATCGGGCGCCGGTACTCGGAAGGCCTGCACCAGGCGATTGAAGCCAAGGAGCACGTGAAGATTGAGCGCGAGAGCAAGACCCTCGCCACCATTACCTTCCAGAACTACTTCCGTATGTATGAGAAGCTGGCCGGCATGACAGGCACAGCCAAGACCGAGGAAGACGAATTTGAGGCCATCTACAACCTGAACGTTGTGGAAATCCCCACCAACCGTCGCAATATCCGCAAGGACCTGGACGACGTGGTGTACAAGAACATGAAAGCCAAGTTTGATGCAGTGGTCCGTTCCATTGAGGAACACCATGCGACCGGCCAGCCGGTGCTTGTGGGCACGGTGACGGTGGAAACCAGTGAAATGCTCTCGAGAATGCTGGACCGCAACGGCATTGATCACTCGGTGCTCAACGCCAAGAACCATGCGCGTGAAGCTGAGATCGTTGCGCAGGCAGGCCGTCTGGGCACGGTGACCATCGCGACCAACATGGCCGGCCGCGGCACGGACATTCTTCTGGGCGGCAACCCGGACTTCATGGCCAGACGGGATCTGCGCAATGCAGGCATGGATGAGGAACTCATTGAGGAAGCAACCGGGCATGCCGAGGAAGTCAGTGAAGAAGTCCGCGCGGCACGCGAAGAGTATGAGAAGCTGTATAAGCAGTACAAGCAGGAGACCGACCGAGAGCATACGGAAGTGCTGAAGGTCGGCGGCCTGCACATTATCGGCACCGAGCGCCACGAGTCCCGCCGCATTGACAATCAGCTGCGCGGCCGTGCAGCACGTCAGGGTGATCCGGGCTCCACACAGTTCTTTATCAGCCTGGAAGACGACCTGATGCGCCTCTTCGGTTCCGACCGGATCGGGCCCATGGTCGAAAAACTGGGTCTGCCGGACAATGAACCGCTCCAGGCGGGCATGCTCACCAAGCAGATCGAATCGGCGCAGAAGAAGATTGAGGGCCGGAACTTTGAGACCCGCCGTCATGTTCTGGAATATGACAACGTGATGAACCGCCAGAGAGAGGTCATCTACGGACAGCGCCGCCGCGTGCTCATGGGCGAAAACGTCAAGGGCAATATTCTGGGCATGGAGGACCGCCTCATTGAAAGTGCTGTGGGGCGTGACTGCCAGTCGGATGATTCCCGCGAATGGGATATGACCGACCTGAAGAACTACCTTGAGAATCTGTGCCTGCATCCGGGATTCATGGCTTCCCACCAGTACCTGATCGACAATGAAGACAAGGATGCCTTCATTGAGGGCATGGAGGAAGACGCGCACGCCTTCTATGAAGAGCGCGAAAAGGAAATCACGGAGCTGGGCGTGGATATGCGCGAGTTTGAACGCGTCATGCTCCTGCGCGCAGTGGACCGCCGCTGGATGGATCATATTGATGCCATGGATGAGCTCCGCGACGGCATCGGATACCGTGCCTACAGCGGAAAGAATCCGATCACGGAATATCAGATTGAAGCCGGACACATGTTTGAGGAACTGAACTTCCTCATCCGTGAAGACACGGTCCGTGCGATCTGCCACGCCAGAATTCAGAAGACGCCCGAGCCTGTCCAGCAGGCCAGGCCGACCCTGGAGATGGTCAAGGCACGTCTCCAGCTCCAGCAGAACATGCAGAAGCCCACGGCCCAGCCGCCGAAGGAAGCGCCGCGTCAGCCTGTGCATGTGGACCGGAAGATCGGGCGCAATGATCCGTGCCCGTGCGGATCCGGCAAGAAATACAAGAACTGCTGCGGAAGGAATCTCCCGCCGACCGAGTGAGGACTCCATTTCCGCGCAGCGGGGTACAGAAAGGAAGAGACAGACATGCTGATGTGTGAAAGAAGGACCGGGTTCTTGTAACGGACGGGGTCTGCCGTGAACCTTCCCTGAATCTGTATCAAAAGAAATGAGGAAATAACATGATTGAACTGGAACAATATGCGCAGGATCTGCAGGGCATCCGCAAGAGCATTCTCTCCGCGGGTGAAGCGCTGCATGTGGACCACATGCGCGAGCAGGTGGAAGAACTGGAACAGGAAATGAACCAGCCGGATTTCTGGAATGATCTGGAACGCTCCACCAAAGTGAACCAGAAAGTGGGCGGACTGAAGAACCGCATTGCGCATTATGAAAAACTGCTCACCGGTGCGGATGACATTGAAGTGATGATGGACCTGGCCAAAGAGGAAAACGACGAGGACATGGTCAAGGAAGCCGGTGAAGCGATCGCCCGCCTCAAGGAACAGGCGGACGCGCTGGAACTGGAAACCCTGATGCGCGGCAATTATGATGATTCCAACGCCGTGCTCTCCCTGCATGCCGGTGCCGGCGGCACGGAGGCCCAGGACTGGACGCAGATGCTCTACCGCATGTATACCCGCTACTGTGAGCGGATGGGATTTACCATCAAGCTGCTGGACTATCTTGAAGGCGATGAAGCGGGCATCAAGTCCGTCTCCTTCGAAGTGGACGGAGACCATGCCTACGGCTACCTGCGCGGGGAAAAAGGCGTGCACCGCCTGGTGCGCATCTCGCCTTTCGATTCCAACGCAAGGCGGCATACTTCCTTCTCCTCTCTGGACGTGGCCCCGATGCTCGAGGAGGACGACGATGACATCCAGATTGACATGAAGGATGTCCGCGTCGATACCTACCATTCCTCCGGTGCCGGCGGACAGAACGTCAACAAGACAAGCTCTGCTGTGCGTATGACGCATTACCCCACCGGTATTGTGGTCTCCTGCCAGACCGAGCGCGATCAGGTGCAGAACCGTGCCACCTGTATTAAAATGCTCAAGGCCAAACTGCTGGAACTGCGTGAACGCGAAAAGGAACAGCAGATGGCGGACATCAAGGGTGAAATGAAGAAGATTGAATGGGGCAGCCAGATCCGCTCCTATGTCTTCCAGCCCTATACCATGGTGAAGGATCACCGCACCGGCTTTGAAGTCGGCAACATTGACGACGTGATGAACGGAAACCTGGAGGGCTTTGTAACCTCTTACCTGAAGATGCAGTAATCCGTGCGCTGCCTGCCCGCAAGGGCGGGCAGCATCGGTTTTTTCGGCGAATGGAATGATGAGAAAACGAATCCTTGCCCGTGTGACGGGCTTTGTCCTGGCTCTTGCCGTGTGCACGGCAGGGCTTGCCGGGATTCTGGAAGGCCTGGGCACCGGAGGCGAGCTGATGCTTTCTCTGATGCGCAGGCATGCGCCTTCCGACTCCACCGGTCTTCCGGAGGAGGAATATGCGGGCATGTGTGCAATGATTACAGGGTTTCTCGGGGGAAGCGTGGATACGTTCCAGTATACCTGGGACGGCGCGGACGGGACCCGGTATCTGAGCTTTCATGACTACGAGCAGCAGCATATGGATGATGTGCGGTCTCTGTTCGTCCTGGCACGCACTGTGCTGCTCATCTCTTCCCTCCTCGCCGCTGTCTGCATTTTTGCGGTGTACAGAATCAGGCGGCGCAGGGAAACCCTGCAGGGCCTGCGGGATGGTGCGGCCGTGCTGCTGGGTGTGATCGCCTGCCTTCTTGCATGGGGCCTTCTGGATTTCGACTCCTTCTTTACGGCGTTCCACCGCGTGGCGTTTACCAACAGTCTGTGGCTTCTGGATCCGTCGACCGACCTGCTGATCCGCCTGATGCCGGCAGAATTCTTTATGGAGTACGCTGCCCTTGCGGCCGGAACCTTTCTGTGCATTCCCCTGCTTCTTTTTATTGTCCCCCAGTGTATGATTCGAAAAGAGAGAAAACAGTATGCCAAGCAGTCAGACACCTTTTGAAGCGCGCATGCGTGAAAAGGCAGAACAGTTAAAGCACAAGGAACATGTCAGGATTCTTGCTCTGGAGACATCCTGTGATGAGACAGCCGCGGCAGTGATTGAAGACGGCCGGAACATTCTGTCCAATATTGTTTTCAGTCAGATTGACCTGCACGCGCTGTATGGCGGCGTGGTGCCTGAGATCGCGAGCCGCGCGCATGTGGAAGCCTGCGACCGGGTGGTGGATGAAGCCGCAGCAGCGGCAGGCATCCGGCTCGAGGACGTGGATGCGCTGGCTGTGACCTACGGTCCGGGGCTTGTCGGCGCGCTGCTCACCGGAGTGAGCTGCATGAAAGGCCTGAGCTATGCGCTGGACAAGCCGCTGATTCCGGTCAACCATATTGAGGGCCATATTTCAGCCAATTTCCTCTCCCACCCCGACCTGAAGCCGCCGTTTCTGTGCCTGGTGGTCTCCGGAGGGCACAGTCATCTGGTGCAGGTCCCTGATTACGGGGAATACCATCTGATCGGCCAGACTGTGGACGATGCGGCGGGCGAGGCGTTTGACAAGGCAGCACGCGTGCTGTCCCTTCCCTACCCGGGCGGTCCGCGTGTGGACAAGCTGGCTGAGGAAGGCAATCCTGATTTTCTGCATCTTCCGCATCCGCATGTGGAAGGCAGGTATGATTACAGTTTCTCGGGCATGAAAACCGCGTTCCTCAATGCCTGTCATACCATGGAAATGAAAGGCGAAGAGCTGCCGAAGGCAGACCTGGCCGCCAGCTTCCGGAAAGCCGTTGTTGATTCGCTGGTGGAGAAGGCAATGCTCGCGGCAAAGGAGACCGGTACGCGGCAGATGGCCATGGCTGGCGGCGTGAGTGCAAACCGGCTTCTGCGCAGGAGCATGCAGGAGGCCTGTGACCGCATGCACATGCCGCTGTTTATGCCGGAGATTCATCTGTGCACCGACAACGGAGCCATGATCGGCTCTGCTGCCTATTACCGTTTACTGAAAGGCGAAGTCGCTCCGCTGACGCTCAACGCGGTTCCGGGGCTCCGGCTCGTCTGAACAACTGAAACGAGGCAGAAACCGTAATGAACATGATTGATGTGATCACCGACAAAAAACTCGGAAGAGAACTGACACAGGAAGAGATTGAACTGTTTGTGGATGCCGCGGCGCACAGCTCCGTCCCGGACTACCAGCTGGCCGCTCTGCTGATGGCCATCCGCCTCAACGGCATGACGGCACGGGAAACCACTGCCCTGACGCTTGCCATGCAGAGGAGCGGGGACACCGTGGACCTGAGCAGCATTCCCGGCATCAAGGTGGACAAGCATTCCACGGGCGGTGTGGGCGATACGACCACCCTGATTCTCGCGCCGCTTGTCGCCGCCTGCGGCGTTCCTGTGGCAAAGATGAGCGGACGGGGACTGGGACACACCGGAGGCACGCTGGATAAACTGGAATCCATTCCCGGCATGTCCGTTGCCCTTTCGGGGGAAGCGTTCCTGGAGCAGGTGAAGCGCATCGGCGTGGCTGTGATCGGACAGACCGGCATGCTCGCCCCGGCGGACAAGACACTGTATGCCCTTCGGGATGTCACGGCGACGGTGGACAGCCTTCCGCTGATTGCAAGCTCGATCATGTCCAAAAAACTTGCCGCCGGCAGTGATGCGATTGTGCTGGATGTCAAGACCGGAAGCGGGGCCATCATGCGTACGCTGGAGGGCTCGATTGAGCTGGCCAGGGCCATGGTGGATATCGGCACACTGGCAGGCAAGCCGGTGACAGCGATTGTCACCGGAATGGAACAGCCTCTGGGCACGCATGTGGGCAATGCCCTGGAAGTGAAGGATGCGATCGATGTTCTGGCAGGCCGCACGAAAGGTGACCTGCTGGAGGTCTCCCTGCTCCTCGGTGCGCATATGCTGGTTCTCGGCGGGGCAGCCGGGACGTTGGATGAAGCACGGGAAAAACTGGTGAGAGCACTGGAAAGCGGTGCCGGTCTTGAGAAGTTTGCAGAGATGATTCAGGCGCAGGGTGGAAACCCGGCTGTAACGGAAGACATCACATTGCTTCCGCAGGCGAGCGTTGTCCGGCCTGTTTTCATCCGTGAGCACGGATTTATTGCCGGCATGGATACCACGGCACTGGGGATTGCTGCCCAGGCGATGGGCGCCGGCCGTCAGCGCAAGGAAGACAGGCTGGACTATTCCGTCGGTTTTGTTCTCCCGGTCCGCATCGGGGACGAAGTGTTCCCGGGAGATCCGTTCTTTACGCTCTATGCACGCAATGAAGGCGAGGCAGACAGGGCAGAGGAAGCTATCCGCAGTGCGATTGTTCTGTCGGAAGAAGCGGCAGTGCGTCCGCCGCTGTGGTATGCACAGGTGACCCGGGACGGCGTAATAAAACCCTCGTAACGCAGGAGACAGGAGAGAACATATGGAGAAGAAAATCATTGTACTCACAGGCGGCGGAACACTGGGACATGTCACGCCGCACATGGCGCTGATCCCCAGACTCCAGGCGCAGGGCTATGAGATTCACTATGTCGGTACGGCCAGCGGGATGGAAGCAGAGAAAATTCAGTCGATTCCGGGGATTACCTATCATGCGGTGAAGACCGGAAAACTCCGCCGGTATTTTTCCTGGCAGAATTTTACCGACCCGTTCCGTGTCATTGCCGGTGCATTTCAGTCTGCCCATCTCATGGGAAAGCTGCGTCCGAATGTGGTGTTCAGCAAGGGCGGCTTTGTGGCTGTGCCGGTGGTCTTTGGTGCATGGCTGCACCGCGTTCCGGTGCTCTGTCATGAGAGCGATCTGACACCGGGACTGGCCAATAAGCTGTGCAAGCCGTTTGCGACCCGCATGGTCACCACATTCCCTGAGTGTGCCGCGGCACTGGGCAAAAAGGCTGAAGTGGTGGGCACGCCGCTGCGTCCCGATCTGTTCTCCGGAGACCGCGCGAAGGGGCTTGAACTGACGCATTTCGACGGAAGCCGTCCGATCCTTCTGATGATGGGCGGGTCTTCCGGGGCACAGGCAGTGAATTCTGCCCTCCGGGAAGCACTGGATGAAGTGACAAAGGATTTCGATGTCGTGCACCTTTGCGGAAAAGGCAATCTGGACAAGTCTCTGAAAAATGTAAAAGGATATACACAGATTGAATTTCTGGATGCCCAACTGCCGCATGTTCTGGCCTGCGCCGACCTGGTGCTGAGCAGAGCCGGTTCCAATGCACTCATGGAGTTCCAGGCGCTGGACAAACCGATGCTTCTGGTTCCGTATCCGAAGCTTGCAAGCCGGGGAGACCAGATTCTCAATGCACAGAGCATGGAGAAACGGGGACTGTGCAGGGTGCTGCTTCAGGAAAATATGACCGCGGAAACGCTGACCCAGTCGCTCAGGGAAACCTGGGAAGCAAGGGACAGCCTGAAAGAAGCGGTCCGCAAGGCGCCGCCGGCCAATGCAACGGATCGTGTGCTGGAAATCATTGAAGAAATCCGAAAGAAGTAAGCAGGCATTTTAGCCGCCTGTCACAAAAAAGGGAGCGGATCCATTTTGTGGTCCGACTCCCTTTTGAGATGCATGGATTACTCATTGTCCTCTCTGGAAAAGATACGGCTGCCGACCCGAACACCCCATGCGCTTCCATCCCGGAAGAAGAATTCCAGCCGGGCACGGAGTGCGTCCGGTTTTTCCCTGTCCATGGCCAGGAAACGCCCTGCACCGCAGTAGACCAGTGTGGCAGGGTGATCGCTGACAACAGCTTCCATGGGTGAAGATACACGCGGAACGATCACCTTGGAGGGTACGCCTTCGTGCCCGATGTATGTTCCGACCAGCATGGCGGGATCTGCGAACTCTCTGCCTGCGGGAATGAACCAGCGGTGTGAGGTGTCAAGCGGGAGCCCCATGACGGCATTGTAAAGAGTCCACATGATATCATCCATGTCAGCGTCTCCGAGACTGCACAGCACGGCGAAGCCATAGCCTTCACCAAGCAGCAGACCGCCCTTGGTGGATACGCCGTGCAGGCCGCCGCTGTGTTCGCAGATAACATGTCCGCACTTGACGCGCTTGTACAGGCCCAGACCATAGACAGCCTGATCCGTTGCAGGAATGGAGGGACCGACCATGGCCTCAACAGCAGCACGCGGAAGTACCTGTACGCCGTTTTGTATGCCCCAGCCTGACAGGCACTGATAATAGGCGGCCATGTCACGGGATGTGGACTTTACCATGGCGCAGCCCCGGAAGGGCGGAAGTATGCTCCAGTGATCATCGCATGTCAGCTTGCCGTCGTCGTATTCAAACAGGGAAGCAATATTGCCCTGCGCCATCTGACGGGCACTGACGCAGTCGTCGTCCATGATGGTCCGGGTCATGCCAAGGGGCTCGAAGATCCTCTGACGGCAGAATTCTTCCAGAGGCATACCGGCCGCCATGTCCACCACGTAGGAAAGCACCGCATAGCCTTCGTTGGAATAGCTCATGTTTTCGCCCGGCGCGCCGACCGTTTTGTACGGACACTGGGCTATATATTCGATAATCTGATCAATGGTGTTCATCTGGTTGGGAGAGGAAGCGCGCATGGCACGGATCCACTCTCCATCGCGTTCCAAGCTGTTCATGGCGATCGACCATTCGAGAGGTTCCATCGGCGGGATGCCGGCCGTATGCCGGGCAAGCGTCCGGAGTGTCACAAGATCCTTTGGAGCACCGGGCACAGAAAAAGAAGGGAAATATTTGCATACGGGATCGTCCCAGGAGAGCTTCCCTTCTGTTTCCAGAATAGAAATGGCAAGTGCTGCAATGGATTTGGACATGGAAGCAATGCCAAAGACGGTATCCTCATTCACGGGGGCATGATCCTCACTGCTGCGGATACCATAAGCTTTTTCAAAAACGGTGCCTTCAGGCCCTTTTACACAGACGCTGACATTTGGCAGGCGGTCCTGGGCAATCAGTGACTGAATCCGTTGGTCTACTGCGGAAAAATCAATCATATAAAACACTCTCCAAAATGTATTACATGCAACATTGTAGCGTTCCGTGAGGGATGATGCAAGAAAAGAGCTGTCTTTTGTCTGCTTTCATTTTTCCCATTTTGCTTGCGTGTTCACGGGCAGTGTGTTATACTCTCGCTCGCAGGTATCCGCGTACCACAGCGGGATAGAGTGCAATGGTAAATACCATGTTGAGCTGTGCTCGGATCTGCCCGGATGTTGTGACAGAAAAAAACACAACACCTTAAGAAATAAGATATGGTTCCGTAGCTCAGTAGGATAGAGCGGTCGCCTCCTAATAAGAAGTCGGACTGCCGCCTGAGACGAGCGATCAAGTACCCAGAATCCCCCGGAATCTGTTCGATTTTCCCTCTCAGAACTACCGCCAACCAGCTAACGCGAGGCGGAAGATAAAGGGCCTGTGAAAGTCGAACACGCCGCCCGCAGTTAGCCAGCTAACGCGGAAAGCCCGGATTACTCCCCTCGGTCAGGAAGACCGAAAAGCTCGAAAGCCTTGTAAAATAAGGATTTCGAGAACATGGTCCCGTACCTCAGCAGGATAGAGGGTCCGCCTCCTAAGAAGTAGGCCGACTACCGCTTTTCCGGAAACTGAAAACGGGAACAGCGTTCGGAAGTGCCCCGGTTTCCCAGTTACTCCGACACCATTACTCAGCAAGGTCGAAATCAGCATGTGGGAAAATGTCCTACCGCCAAAGTTAGAAAAGCTGATTAGAAATCGACCTTTCCTGATTAGAAAGCACTCTAGCCTCCACGGTGAACAGTCACCGAATCCTCGGAAGCCTTGAAAAATAAGGACTTTCGAGAACGTGGTCCCGTACCTCAGCAGGATAGAGGGTCCGCCTCCTAAGCGAGCGCTGATCGCTCACCAAAGCGACGATGGAGAAAAGCGACGTGCGGCAGGGTGCATTGAAAAACGCGCCGGATTCTGGTATCATTCCCATGCAGCAACTGTGAGGAGCTTGTATGAAACGAGACATACAGATTGCTAACCACTCAGGAAAGCGATTAGCAAGCCGAATCGCGAAATCCTTTTAAATCAAGGCTTGCACCTGTAGCTCAGCAGGATAGAGCACGCGCCTCCTAAGCGCGGGGCCGTGAGTTCGAATCTCGCCAGGTGCGCTCTTGATCCGACCAGAATTGACATCTGCCCCCTCTCGGACCTGATGTCAGCCTGGTCGGTTTTTTCATTTCCGCTTGCTAATCAGAAAAAGGGCGATTGGAAATCTGCTAAAAATACGGCCGATTTTCTAATCGCGTTTTTTTGCTCAATTCTAATCGTCGCTAATTTTGGTGACTGCTCTCATTTGCCCCTGTTATCATATAGTGGCTTGCGCATCCAAATGCTTCATTGCCGGGTGTTGGATGACGAAGAACACTATTCCCCGAAAGCAAAAAGCTCAGAACCGTACTGATTACGGCCTGAGCTTTTTTATTCCGTGATGATGCTATAACAGCTTAGTCCCAG
>Ga0129307_1000304_pt1 | contig 83044 bp, 80 predicted proteins | sample P1105metagenome_FD_94437 | JGI IMG/M metagenome (GOLD analysis project Ga0129307, IMG submission 94437) | Capybara group fecal microbial communities from Wisconsin, USA - P1105 metagenome | ecosystem: Host-associated > Mammals > Digestive system > Large intestine > Fecal | place: USA: Wisconsin...
ACAACATCTTTTTCATTAATAATCATACGACAAAACCTCCGAATAGAATTGAGATTTTGTCTACTACTTAACCTGTTACTGTGTTACTACCTCTACAACCATAAACAACCATTACTGTGAAACTTACCTTATCACCATCCGTAGTAGACAATTTATTAGGAACAAAGCTCCTATTATTTGTTACAAATTTTTCTGCTACTATTTGTTCTAAATTTTTTCGTCAACTTTTAGGGTATTTATATCTACTCATAATCGCCAACTATCTCCCTACGCCAATTATTCATCACATTGTGTCTAATTGCTTCTTTATATACATCATAAATAGGCTTAATAATATGCCGTGCATAAGCTAAATTAATAGTAAACTCTAAACTGTTTATTACACTACCATCACCACTATACAGTGTTAATTGATTTGTTATGTCTCTATCATATTGAAATTCATTTGTATACTTTGTTATAAACTCACCACAGAAATCCCAAAGTGAACCTAATTTAAACAGTTTACCATTATCAGATCTTAATGCTACAGTACCACAATTAATCACATCAAAACAAACACTATCTGTAATTTTCAGGTCTTCAGAAGCACTAAAGTTTTTCTTTCCAGTGCATGTAATTGTGAGTTTCATTTAAAACTACCTCCTAAATTTGTTCAGCTTATTTTCCTTCACTATTTGTTCAAGATATTTTTCAATATGCTTACCTTCATAATGTGGAAATAATTAAGGCTAGGCGGCTTTAACACCACCTAGCCAATAGTGGGCTTATATTTACTTCTTCATTCCAAGCATTACTTCATTCACTTCATCATATGGTTTAGGGTCTTTAATGTATGAAATAAGCTGCTCTGCATAGAACTTATAATCATTCATCTTATCAGTTACCATCTTTACAGCTTTAGTTGGTGTATTAACACCTGCTGGAAGGCCTTTAGGATAACCAGTTTTAAGTTCCCACATTGTCATCAATAGCTTATGATCTGGTTCTTCAATTACACCATTCATATTAGGTGCTGGAACTTCAGGCATGAACATATTATCCTTCAACTCAGTTAGGGCAAATGTAATAATGATTTTCTCACTAAGATCAGCTAAACTTACACCTGAAGCAACGCTAAGTGTGAAATACTCTTTTAATGCCGATTTAAGTGTGTCACCCATCAAGGTTTCAAGATCATTAAGACCTACCGCCCATGTTTTAGCAGCAGAACCTACCACGCATTTCTCACTAGCAGCAGCAACTGTAAGACGAAATTGTCTACCAGCATCAGAAGATTCAAGGCCCTTGGGATTAGCCAGCACTTTTTCAGCCATTTTTTCTAGCTTACCCTTCTTAGTAGCAGACTTTTCTACAGTAGGCTTTTCCTCTACCAGCCCATACTTCAACTTCTCAGGATTGTACTTAGCCTCACCAATGCCCTCTGCCTTTTTAGCCATTCAGCCAACCTCCGCATATAGATTTTGATACTCCAGTTTGTATTATAGGTGAAGGTTGGTCAAATGTCAAACCCATTTCTGACCAAATAAGAATAGGAACCCATAGAAAACTTATGTAATTGTTTAAATAATAAAAGTGGGTAGACTCTAAAGCCTACCCACTCGGTATACTATTACTTTTTCCTCTTCTTGTTCACATCAACAAATCCTTCTACTGGGCCTTGTTGAGCCGGTGAAGGTTTGTATTCATAACCATGCTTTTCACAATAGTCCTTCAATATCGTCTTCACCTTCTGCTTCTTGGCTGCTTTCTTATTTTTCAGCTTCTTCTTCTGCTCGTCAGTGGCATCTTCAGGTAAGGTTTCATCCCAAAGGTCTTTATACAGGTACTTACACAGAACTGTAGGCCAGATCCTCACAGAACCTGTATTCTTAAAATCTTCACCATTCACATAATACTCAATCAGCTCAGTAATCTCCTTATCTGTTTCACTTACAGGCTTACCACTACTTGCCGACTTACTTTGAATAAACTCATTTTCGATCTGGGTCAACTTCTCAACATCAATAGCCATTAAAACCCCTCCTAAATAACAGTATAGATTGTACTACACAACCTAATACTATACTGTAATTTTGAAGGAAGTCAATACCTAAAATTCAAATTCAATATCTTGTAGTGCTTCTTCATCTGAAGCAGCTTCTATTAAAGCCCTATACTGCTGCTTTAGTAAGTGACATTCAGCATACTTTTTAAGCATCTGATTCTGAACTGATTTCATAGTAGCTAAAGGAATATCATAATGAGTATTATCATCAGCATCAGTAATATATCCGGATTCAGCATTCTGTGATTCTAATAACTGTATTGCTCCAAACATCTTTAAAGAATCATCTGTATTAAATTGCATCTTATAACCTTCATCTGTGATAAAACTACCTCTCACTCTTTCTGTAAATCTACTCTCTAATTCATCCAATTTTTCTTGTTTCAAGTCATCTAAACTCTTTTCTGGTATTACCTCATCTTCTATGGTAGGATTTTCACCCCAAGTATTTAAAACCTCTTCATATAAATCCATTCTATTATATTGGGTACAATCTGCTAATAGTTCTGATCTACCTGAATTAGAATTGATGTAAGCTCTTCTACCGATTTCATCTATCTCTATACTGCAATCATTTGTATTTATGATGTTATCATTAACCACTACTAAATCTTCTGGATTAAGATTATTTATTAGTTCTTCCATTTTTAATCACCTCTTTAACTCGAAGCTAAATATATACCCGTGAATCTCATATGAAATGATTCATTTACAGCTATAGATAGGTTATATCCAGATGTATCAGAAGCTGTAATTTTTGCATAATCAAAAGTATTATTAGTACTATGAATTACTTTAGGTAATAATGTTGGCTCACCAAAATTATTACTCTGTGCAATATACGCCCAACATATTCTATGAAAACAATCACTTGTTCCACCACCACAGTAGTCTGACGTACTTACACCACAATTAGGAGAATAAGCAGCATTAAAGGGTAATCCAGTTATACCGCAGTAATTACCTATAGGCTGTGAGGTACATTTGCCGGTTAGGTTTATATAAATATACACTAGTCTTCCTATTTTCCAATATTTACCTTCTTGCGCTGAATATGTAAACGCTCCAGCAGTAGAATCTCCTTTAAATACTGGTGTAAATGTGCCACTAGTATAAGGTAATCTATTATTCACAAATGCAGTTGTAGCTATTTTAGTACTACTATCATTTGATGCTGGAGTTGGTGCATAAGTGTACAGATTTCCATTAGCATCTACATTAGCAGATATACTACACTGTACAGAGCTGCCTGCTTCATTCTTCATAGCTCTTATATATGTTGATACTACATTAGATGTAGATATTTCATTTGCAAATAGACCTAAGCTATTAGCACTATATCCTGTTGAATTGGTGTTATCTCCAAACCACAAAGCTAAATTGTCTAGCGCACTTGGCACTGTCCCCTTTGCAATAGAATGTCTTAAATTTATGTTATTAGCAGTTACATTTATAGGACTAGTTACATTACCATTTAGTTCAATTTTCCCATTAACTCTTATCTGTCCACTTGCATTTTCTACTATACTACTTGTTGTATTTTCACTCTGATTATAATGAAAATTGATCTGGCCACCTGTATTACCATTGACTGAAGAAGGATTAAGGTTAATTGTTCCTGCTGTACTTGTTAAGCCTTTACCTTCTATTTTTGTAGCTGCCGTAACAGTACGATCATTGTTGATAGCAGCTTCATTAATATCACTCAACTGCTCCAAAGCTCTTTCTACTTTGGCTGCTGTATCTGATGGGAAATGTGCAGCAGTATTCAAGAAGATCCTGTAGGCTGAATTTGATACTGTATTTTCAGCGAATGGTTTATCAAGTGTTAAGCTAGTATTACTATTAACTGTTTTAATCACATACAGTTTATCATCATTAAGAGTAAGTATATCACCTGGATTAACTATTTCACTCCATGTAGTTCCAGTACCAGTAACAGTAGCACTATTTTTAGTGCATGATACTGTACCAGTTGTGTAGCTGCCTATAGTTGAATTTGTATATAGATTTATCAATAAATATTACCTCCTTATAATAAATGGTAGATAGAATGTTATGTAGTAAGATTCTACCTACCAACAGCTATATAATTAAAAGTGCCTGAAGGGGTTAAAGTTGCCGCGGGTCTGGTACATTGAATACTTGCCACTTGGACATATGCACCATTAGTAGAAGTTGTATCTGAAGAGGGTCTACTATGTAAAACACTGTTCCCTGATCTTGTTAATACAAACTCTATAGCTATATCATAATTGCCCGCAGTTAATGATTGTGTTATAGAATGCGTGTATGTTTCATTCCAAGCTGCTGTCTGTGCTGTTGAATAGCCGGAATAAGACCAAGAAGAAGCACTATGTAGTTTATATTTAAGTCTGCACTCATGTGTAGCTGCTACAAGATGAAAACTGTTATTAACCAGTCCATCTTCGTGCTTCGTAGCTAACCCACTAGTAGTAATACTTATTACCACCTTATTACAATTATTTCCAGTCTGTACTGTGTTTGTTGTAAGTATACAGGATTTATTATTTGATAGCCCTGGTTCGTGGAAACTGCCTATAGATACGTCAGATTGTGCTTCAGCTATTTCAGCATAATGATCGTAAAATGAAAATCTGCCTGGAGGTGTAACATTATCTGTAGCACTTGCAACAGAGATTTTAGCAACTGGTTTTATAACGTATTTGCCAGAACTTAAAGTAGTAGTAACATCACAAGTAAAAGTTTGATTTTGTTTAGGATAAGAACCACTGTAAGTTTGTATATTTTTAGGTGTACATATTACAGAGGGTGTAGATTCATATGTATTAGATAAGGTGGTATTAGCATTATTAGTAGCTTGTCCAACTTCAATATTTGTGAGTGATCTCATTAAAGTTCCTAAATAGTATTGGTTTAAATATCCATCATCAATATATGAATATGTACCGCTATTAGGTGCATTAGGATCTTTTACTGTGATAGTACCCTGAGTACCATTAAAAACAATGTTACCATTATTAAGAGTAATCAGGGTATTGGCTTTAATCATGTTTCCTACAATCCAACTTGCATTATTATTTGCACTTCTTACAAATAAATTACCGTTAATAGACACATTACCAGTAGTAGAATCTACTGTGAATATTTGAACAGGTGTACTTGCCATTATTATCTACCTATAGCAATATAGTTTAATGTTCCTGTAGCCAAATTACTTGTACTACCTCTAGCGCACTCAATAGAATTAACCTGTATAGAATTCTCATAAGTAAAATCAGTAGACCTTTTAGTATTAGGTGAAGCTACAGGTTGTATTAAATATTCAGCAGCTACATCATAATTACCGCTACTGACTGCTTGAGTAATAGTAGTAGTATATGAATCTTCTCTACTAACACCATTTTTAGCGGTACAATAGCTACTATAAGACCAAGAAGAATCACTAGAAAGTTTATACTTGATTCTATATTTAATGTTAGCAGTGTAAGCATATTCCATAAAACTACCAGCAGCATTACCACTTGTACAGTATGATCTCATTGTAGCTGTCATAATAATTTTCGTACAATTTCCACCTGTGCTTACTGCGTCAGTGGTTAATGTAACTGCGTTAGTGCCTACTGTATAAGGTACTATCTGTGTACCATATGATTTCTTAGCGGGAACACTTATGAAATCTTGACTAGCAGAAGTGTTTAATGTAGCTGCTGGCTGAAATCTCCATTTATAATTACCTAATGATTCTACATACTTCACACTACAGTTTAAACTTTGATTAGAAGCACTATTAGCTGATTTATACGACATTAAACTTTTAGGTGATACTATTATTCTAGGTTCATTTACATAATTACCACTTAAAGTAGTCCAACTACCGTTTGTGCATTGTCCAGATTCAACACCTGTTAATGATCTCACTAAATTACCACCTACATACTGATTCACATAACCATTATTTATTAAGGTATAAGTACCATTATTCATGTTATTAGGATCTTTTACTTGAATATATCCATTAGTACCATCTATAACAATAGCTCCTCCAGCTAAACTTATAATTGAATTAGCTGAAATCATATCTCCAACTATCCAACCTGTACCAGCTTTGTTCGCGCTATTAACGAACAGACTACCATTTATAAGAACATTGCCGGTAGTGCTGTCAATAGCAAACACCTGTGTACCACTACCGGCTGAACTAGGGCATATATAAAACTTGTCTGCCCTGATCGTAAATTCTGAAGAAGATCCACTATTCCATAAGCCAAAACCTGAAATTCTACCATTAACATCTGTTCTTAATGTATATTGTGCCTCACACTCACCATTCAAAGTAGCCAATGCAGAAGAAGTAGACTGGATAGCAGCAGTATTACCGCCAATCTGGGCTAAAAGAGTTTGTTTATCTTCTGCTTGGGTTTCCTCTAAATTACTTACAGCAGTTTGTGTAGACTGGATAGCAGCAGTATTACCACTTACAGTAGTTTGTAGTGTATCTACCCTTTTAGCCATAGCATAGTCATTATTAGCTATTGTTTGTCGATTTTCATTAATTAATGCATTAGCATTATCAATATTAGACTGTAATCTAGTATTCATAATAGCTACAGCACCATTTACACCATCTATTTCAGTTTTGATCTGTTGTTTTACCTCTGCAAAACCAGAATCATTCTCTATTCTCTCATTAAAAGTATCTACGGCATTTAATACATTATTATTTGCTTCATGATTTGTTAAAATATTAGTAACATCTATATGCTGATTCAATACATCATCAAGGTGTGGTCTTTGTATAAGTCCTTCAGGTATATCAGGTGGTTGTAAAGCATCAGTCATTGCTGAAGCTGGACCAACAAAAGCACTGAAGGAATTACCATTTACATTAGCTGATCTTATCCAGTAGTGATATAAAGTACTACAATCCAAATTAGAAGCTGTAGTAAAAGTACTTGCATAGATTTTAGCTATTAGTGTAGCATTTTCTACTATATCTTCACTTGGGTCTGGTGGTACTTGTAATTGGTATATTTCAAAATACCCTATATAAGGGTCATTAGGCATTACCCAATTTAATACCGCTGATCTGAATCCACCTTCTGCTGTAAAGTTTGTGGGTGCATCTGGTACGGTGTCAGATCCTGTAGCAGTGTAGGTTTTATTACTCCATTCAGAATATCTGCCGTCGCTGCTTCTAGCCCTGACTTTGAAGGTGTATTCACCAGCTACAGCATTAGGAACTTGAACTGTATAACCTCTTTGTTCAGCTAATCTTACTGTATCTCCATTGGGTAAAATATAAGTAGGTTCAAAGGTTGCTGCTTCTTGACTTCCATTTTCCCAGCTGAAATTCAACATAGAAAATACACTGCCATTAGCAGCATAGCTACTTTCTACTACATTTAAATTTGTAGGTGCTGTAATAGTACCTCTTACAACTCTTCTATTTGGTACTGGTTCTAATTTATAGTCATTCTCTAATTGATGATATTTATTAGGATCTACCTCTTTCATATGAAGCACAAAACCTGTATTATCATCATTCTTTGAAATAGTCTGGATCATAAAGGTTCTAGGTGCTGCATCTGAACCAGAAATAGACCATACTGCATTAGGTACTACATTTTTATTTAAATTAGATTGAAGGGTAATAGTATCAGAATTACCTCTACTGGTTATTGTTCTAACCTGTTCAGTATTATCTTCAGCTATGATTGTAATAGTGTAAGTTTCATTCTGCTTTAAATCTACTGGTGCATCTAATTTAACTGTTTTGCCGTTAATGCTCTTAATTCTACCTGAATATCTAACACCCATAAGAACAGGATCAGCAACTCTTACCCAATCATTTGGAAGAAGATCATAGCAATCTAACCCAACTTCTGCTGTAGCACTCCATTGCTCTTTTTCAGTGAGAAGTGTCCACAAGCCGAATCTATACGCTTGTCCTCTGCTGGTGCAGCCATACGCTACTTTCTGAATTGGACGCTCACCGACTTGGGCATATAGATCCCAATCATACACTGATTCAATTCTGGCTCTGCTGTAGTCTTCAGGATCATACCAAGTAACCCTACAAACTGAATGTTTTTCCTGATTTGAAGCTGTAGAATAGGTAATTTTTCCACCAATTACATTTACCTGTGAAATAGTCTTAATAGGATCTTGTAATCTATCTGCTGTAGCAAAAACTATACCTGAACTCCAAAAGCTCATACCACAGAATGTACTAGCTATAGACTGTACAACTTTAACTGCTTCACCAGCTCCACTTATTACTCCATTAAATGTGTACCTAGGTTCATAACCACCATCACCATCTGAGACTAATTCATCACAGTATTGAGCTATTTCATACAAGCCCCATTTATCTACTAGTGCTTCATTAATCTGATCTGGACTAAAGAACTTCCTCACACCATACCTGTCATTTTCTATTATGTCTCTAAATATCCATGCTGGGTTATCAGTCCAAGCTAATTTAAATGTACCATTCCAAATACCACTGTATTCTCTTGTTTCAGGATTATAATTAGAAGGTACTTCTATTTTTAAACCTTTAACATGGTAGTTTCTATTGGGTACACTACTACCAAAAGCTTCAGCACTACCTCTAATAGCAACTACAGCAGTATTAGGATACATCATTTTATAACCAACTATTTCAGTGTATGAACTCCAATATAAATCATTATGCAGATTAGCACTATTACTATCTTCAGTCTCTTTATAAACTGTAACTGTCCAAGGTCCATTCTTATCCAGTTTGAACTCTTCAGACCATTGTGCTGTAGTCATTGTTTTATCGTGTTTAGTAGCAGTATAATCCACAATTACTTCATCACGTTTATTAGTAATTGTGATTCTATAGCTTATATCTGTTGGGTCTATATCACCAGCTCTGTTCTGATCTTTAGCAATCTGGAAATACAACCCCTGGACAGATAAGGTAACTCTCACATCAGTACAGTTTGTGTTTGAAATTTGCCTGGATAAGCTGCCCCTAGTAGGTCCAATTCCTTTAGGAAAAAGGTTTGTAATTTCAACACCTACTTGCTGTTCTGCTTCTACACCATCGATACCGTTTAATGGCTGCTGATCTGGTAGACCTGTAAGAACTTGGTAGGATACATCTCTATAGGTTAAAGTTCCACCTTCAGTTTCAAGTGGTGTATAGTTTAAAGCAATTCCTTTAGCATCATCTATAATACCTACTATTGGACCTTCTGAAATTGCATCTACTATTGTTACCCATTGGGTACTTTGTAATGTATTAGCAGCTTCTACAGGAGCTCTGTAACTAGCTCCACCTCCACCCTTACCGCCTTTCTTACCTCTAATTAATTCTTCTGCTATGATGATTCACCTCCTAAATCTTCTAATACTGGTTTCATGCCAGCACTTAATACAAGAGATCCAGTCCAGAATTTTCCATACACTACAGGTATAATATTACCTTCTTCAGCGACGTTTTGAGCTGAACTGAATACAAAGCTTTGTGCTGTAGCAGCTCCTTCGGAAGTTCCATTATCTAATGAAGGTGCTGGGCTAATCATCTGGGAAACTCCATTAAGCACCATGCCAGCACCACCCATAATAAGTGATTTCATCCACATAGCTGAATGTGCCCCAACAGCATGGGCAGCACCAACAGCAGCCCAACCAATACCGATCATAGCAATGCCAAGCACCACTTTTAAAACACCACTTCTTTTAGATCCATTGGGTACAGGTATTAAGTGATATTCAGTGTAATTATCTCTATAATCTAATTCATCTTCATCTAAATAATTCTTAGTCTTATACTTACCCCTGATAATCTGGAATTCTCCATCCCTAATTCTTTTCCTAAATCCTTTAATCTGACAACACAAAGCATTAACACATTCTTTAGCATTAGTACAATCTAGGGTGAATTTATCACCATACTCTTTTAAACTACCATGTAAATATAGTGTTTTTATTCTGCTTCACCTCTCTTATATCTTAACCAGTGTGAAATGTATTTAGACCATCTGCCTAAAGGTTCTTTTCTGGATAATCTATTAGCTAAGTGGTGTAACATCACATTGTTATTAATCATTACTACAGCGTGATTAGGTACTGTACTATTAATTGACATTAAACCTACATCACCATTAAATAATTTCTCACCACTCTTTATTTGTTCGGAAATATCTTCAAAACCAGCTTTAGTAAATCCATCTAAATATAGATTCTCTCCTTCTACTTTCCACCAGTCATTATATCTAGGGAATTCTGGTAAATTGATACCTAATTCTTGTTTGTAGTAATCTTTAATAATTGCATAGCAATCACCTTTGTTATCTGTTCCACTAGGTCCATTTCTGAATTCTCTACCAACTAATTCAATATCAGGTACATCTTTACCAAAATACATTACCTCTGAAGTACTCTTATCAGGTCTTACTGCTACTATTCCAAAGGTTACATCACAATCTATTTGTGACTGAATATCTAAATTACTAGGTTCAGGGTAATTCACATTACAGTGTGAGTGAATTATTGCTATCACATCATGTTCTAATAGTACTTCACCCTTCAGGGCAAAATCATTTAAAGGATCTTCAGCTACATTAATCTGTGGTACATATTTATTCCCTTTTTCAGTCTTAACAATAATTCCTACACATTCGCTAGGGTACTCTGCTACAGCGTGCTTCTTGATTTGGTTGCTTATTCTTTTTCCAAACATTTACGTTCTTACCCTTGCAAGGCCTGGAAATCCACCATAGGGAAGATCAGCACCTTCACCAAACCTAAGAACACAATCAGCTAATCTATGTCCACATTCATCTTCTGCTGGTGTGCAGCTTACACCCATTTTGGTGTAGCAAGCCGCACCAGTGTAAGGGCAAGCAGTAGAAGTGTTGAAATAGTCAAATTCACCTGTATCACTGTTGTATCTTCTGTAGATCCAACCACATACATCTACTAATGCTTGTCTACTTGGCAATTTCAGATTAGATAAATCCATAGGTGTTATTAACTCCCATGTAATACTCTGATTATCCATACTAATAACCCTATCTACTATATACCTATCACTAAGCAAATAGGTGTTATTACCTCCATCTTCATGCCCATCTAAGTATCTGGCTAATGTTTCTATTCTGTATAAACTAGCTCCTTGCCCACCATTATATCCAACCACTATATTTAAAAATGTATTGGGTAAATTACCTTCATCATCAGCTATTGATACTGTAATTTTAGGTCTAGGCATTGAAGAAGAATCCCAAGAAAACCCTTCTGCTTTAAAGTTTATAGCAGTGTATTCAATATTGTTAAAGTGTATATTTTCACCATTAGTATCTTTGGTATTAGTGAATCTTAAAATTGGTCCACCTAATACGCTACAATCTAATGTATAAAGTTCAACGTTTATAATAGGTGTACTTATGTCTTGTGTTACTCTTTCTGGACTAGCTATATTAATCACGCTCCTATATAAAAAATACACCAGATAAAGCTCTGTTAGTCTCTATCTGGTGTTTTAGTTTTAATTAAAAGTCTGTTCAAACTTAGCAGATAAAGAAATTCTGTTACCTTCTGCTGATTCATTCCACTCAACACAGCGCCACATACATAATTCATTAGTGGTAGGGTGTGTATAGTAGAATGATTCAGTATTTTGGTTAGTGAAGAATGTATTTAGTGTTTTTGCTTGTTGAAATGTTAATCCATTCCATTCCAAGCTAATAGTATATCTTTTACTGTTAATTCCATCTACTACACTATGTGAATATCCATCACCAAATTCATTAACCTTATTCTGTATCTTCGATTCTGTTGAAAGTGTTCTAGGTTGTCTAAATGGGTTAAATGTATTCATCTAATCACCTACCCCATACTGTACATCTTTTGTCTATTATATGTGTACATCTCATCAGCTACTTCAGTCTTAACATAAGCTTTAATCTGTTTAGCTAATTGTTGTGCTTGTTCATTAGACATATTACCACTACCATTATTAGTGATGTTAATAGTAATGTCTTTAACACTGGTGTCTTTGTGGATCAGTCCACCAAGAGCTTTTTGCTGCTCTCTGGTGAATACTGCCTCACCTGTTTGAAGCACTGCTAATTGTTCATTTGCACCGACAACACCACCAGTGTGGAATTTAGGTAAGGATCTCACAAATGAAGGTGGATCTATACCGATAACACCACCTGTATGAACACCACCAATAAGACCTCTGAAGATCCCATTAAACCACGGTGTAATCATTGAATTAAGTGCTATCTTCATCAACTGCTTACCCACATTACTTAATGTATCAGCAAAATTACCACCTTCTACTATAGCATCTATTAAACCAGTCTTTAAATTCCCTAATGTCTGTGCAGCAGCCTGATTTAGCTGGTTCATAGCTTCTTTAGCTTTATCTACACCCTGGGCTAATTTGTCCAATTCACTACCCGCTACTGGAATACCATTATCTGTAAATTGTGCTACCATCCCTTTAGCTGCTTCCTGAGCTTGTCTCATTGAGATAGTACCAGCTTCAACTTTTTCTTTTAACTCACCTGCAAACTGATCTCCAAAGGATTGCATACTAGAAACGGTTTCTTTCCAGATTGAATCCACCTGTTCAGCAGTATCACCTGATAAACCAGTTCTACGAAGATCCTCTATTTCCTCAAATCTGGCTTTAAGCTGTTCAAAATATTCATCACCACTTGTAAATTTGTGCTGATAGTTCCAGTCCTCATCACTGTAGGTACTCTTGATACTATCCATGATCTTACGATCTGCTTCAGCTTGTTTTCTGAGTTCCTCTTGGGCCTTTTTAGCAGCGTCGTTTGTAGTAGTAGATTTACTACTTGACTTTGATGCACTGTTACCAGATAAGAATTTACTTACAGCAGCAGTATCAGTTTTAGAACTAGTACCACCAACTGATGCAGGTGTAAGTATAGATTTGGCATAATCAGCAGTACCTTTTAGCTCTGATCTTAATTCAAGTGGTATAGTAGCCCAAACCTTACTAATCTCAGCTACATCTTTAGCATTTGTTAATTGTTTCTTAAAATCCTCTATGGTATCAAATCTAGTGTATTCTCCTAATTGTGCTGTTAAGGATTCTCTCGCTTTTTGCAGTTCTTTTATCTTTTTAGGAAGGTCATACTGTGCTACATTTGCTCTATCTTGGCTTTCAAAATAAGCTGCATCAGAAGAATAATCTATTTTTGTTGCCTCTTTATACTCCTGTTCAGCAGCTTTTATTTCTTTTTCCCTAGCAGCTATTTCATCCTGTAACTGTTTCTTCTGCTGTGCTCGTTCGTCTGCTGTTCTTAATGCCATACTAGCACGAAGGTCATCTGTAATCTTTTTAAGTTTAGCTGTTTCAGCCTGGGCACTCTGCAAACTCTTTATATATTGGTTAATAAGTATCCCTGCAACTGCTGTTAATGCAGTAGCTATACCAGCAGGCCCCATTAAAGTAGCTGAAAACGCCTGTGTTATTGAACCTGTAGCTTCAAGCGTTCTAGTAAAATTCCTAAAAGCACCTACTACATCTGCTGCTATACCTACTAATTTACTCATTGCAAACTGTAAAGGACCTATAGCAGTAGCAACTAATCCAATCCTTACAGCAGTTTCAGCACCTTCGCCGCTCATACTCTTAAAACTAGCTGAAACTCTATCCAATGCCATACTAGCAAGATCATTTAAAGACTTACCTATAGCACTACCATTCACAGTAAAACTATTGGTGACTTTTTGCCATTTATCACTTAGTGTTTCTGTTTCTAATGCAGTTTTATTTATACTATTGGTGTTCTCATATAATGATTTAGTGAGTGTATCTACATCTAAAGCACCACTTTTAATTATTTGGAGCATCATTTGAGCATTTCCACCGAATAATTTAGCTGCTGTAGCTGCCTGTTCATGTGCATTTGATGTATTTTGCAGTTTATCTATCAGCTTTAACAGCTCTCCACTAGTATTAGATACGCCATTTTTAGCTAATTTTGCCATTGCAGTTTGTAATACACCAAAAACAGTACTAGCACTATAACCAGATTTTTCTAAACTACCTATCAATACTGTAGATTTATTTATATCTAAACCAAATTTAGCTAATATTGGTTGAAACTGAGCAAATGTAGTAGCTAATCCAGTAACACTTACACCAGTGTTTTGTGAAGTAGTAAATAACCTGTCTAATGTAGATTCATAATCCTCTGTAGATACTTTTGCAATATTAAATGCTCTACTCACACTATCTGCTAACCCACTTATTGATTCACCTGATATTTTAGACAAATTAGTCATCTGAGCAGATAACTGCTGCAAAGGTTCACCCATAATACCTAATTTAGTATTAAGATCAGCTACAGCAGTAGCAACAGTATCTAAAGAGCTTGTAGAATTGGCTGCTACAGCTCTGAAATCGTTCTGTAGCGTTTTAAGTGCATTACCTGTAGCACCTGTTCCAACTCTCACTTTATTCAAAGCAGCCTCTACCTTCTGGAATGAAGCAACAGCAGCTACACCAAAAGCGGCTATAGGTGCTGCTAGTTTGGTCCAAGCTTTAGCAGAATTTTCTATCTCTCTAGAAGCTTTCTTCAGATCCTTTTCTACGGTTTTCAACTTCTTCTGAAGGTCAGTTATATCAGCACCATATACAACCACATTACTTACTTTCTTTTTGGCTATTATCAATCACCTCCATTTTCTTTAAGCTCAGGGCTTTATTCTTATCTATGTAGTATTTATCTTTTGGTGAAATAACCTTATTCTCATACCAAATACCAGTAATATCATCTAAATTAGGTACAGTTTTAACATGTGGACTAATTATTAATAGTGCTACTTGTATTCTATCTCTTTGCTCCAAGTAGTTCTTATATCTATGTGCAATGATTAAATCAGTAATTTCACCTAAAGTATATTCAGTATCATAGTGTATGTTTAATTGAAGTGGACCTAATGCAGATAAGTGGATCTCTCTCCAAAAATCTGCATCAGGTCCTTGTATTAGTTTTTTGATTCAGATTCTTCTGTAGAAGCTTCTTCCTTTTTCACACCTAATAAACCATTAATATCTCTGGTAAAACTATCTGAGATCCATTGAAGAATATCTACTAGTGTTTCACCTTGTGCTTGTAATTTATCCAGTAACTCACCAGCATCATCTAATGTAAAATCCTTATTGGTGTAAGAATACCCAATCCATAAAAGAATAGTAATCTTGTCTAAACTCATTTCATCAAAATATTCATTCATATTAAATATACTGGTATTAGTATACTTCTCCAATTTCCTACAAGCAGATATGGTAAATTTAAGTGTGATCTCTTTTTTACCTAATTTCATCTAGTTGTACCTCCTATTATTGTTATAGTTTAATTACGCAACTGTACCTGAAGTAACAGCACCATTAACGACATAGCTGATAGCAATGCTTAAAGCAGCATTAACAGCAGCACTGGTATTATAAGCAGTCAGGAACGCATTAAAGGTGATCTTGGGTTTTCCAGCAGTTTTACCCTGAGGATACCAAGCTAAACTAAGCTCAGTACCACCAAACATAGCGGTTTCAAGGGTGTTAAGAACAGTGTCCGTAGGATCAACTAAAGCAGTAAATGAACCAGATCCAGATTTGATACCTGTACCCTGATCGCTCCATTCAGTACTAAGGGTGCTGAAATCAATGGTAGAAGCAGCAACATCTAAGCTAAAATCTGTGATATTAGCAACCTTGGTTTCAGTGCTGTCAGCAACAATGTATAATTCAGCAGCTTTTGTAGTAAGTTTACTCATATATTTATTACCTCCATCTTATTTATCTCTACCATCTGACTGGTAGAAGTATTCATAGTTTAATATTGCTCTACTCCAATTAGAAACAGGATCAATTAAGTACTGCTCTGATACTAAATCATAATCTGTTTCTAAGACTTGATAGATTTTATTAGAAATAGTATTTACTTCCTTCTTACCCTTGTAACTGCTCCAAATATTTAAGGTAATACTTAATCTCTTTTCAGTATTATTCATTAACCTACCATCATAGGTATTCACACTACTAATTACTATGTAAGGTGATTCTGCCCCATTAGGTGCTATTGAATCATATATAGCAGTTAATTCAGGTATTGTAGAAAGTCTACCAAATAAATCTGTTAATACATCTAATTGTGTCATTACTTTAGCTCCTCCTCTAGTGCTTCAGTGAAAAGGTCTGGTAAGGTATCTTCTAATTCTTTCTTAGCTGGTTGCAGATAAGGTTGCGCGTACATCTCTTTTGTTCCGTACTCAACTGCAAAAGCATAGTAGGTTTTATCCGGTAAGGGTGTTTTTCGATCCTTATTAACCAGCGTTAAATCTGGGTAATCAGCATATACACTAATATAGGGTGAATCTTTATCTAAACCCTTTTCACCAATCTTAATACTGTTTATTAATGCACCAGTTCTAATTGTATTATGTTCTATTAGCTTCTGTTTAGCTCTATCTACAGTCTTTTCAGCTATCCTTTTAAGTGATTTCTTATTAGCAGATTTAATAGCTTGCTGTACATCATCTAGATTCTTATATAATGCAGCTTCATTCTTGATCTTACTAGTGAAGGTAACACCACTCATTATTCATCATCACTAAAGAAGGTTTCTTTGATCCATTTGCTGATCTCTTTGAGCATCTGCTTCAGGTGGGTGTAGGTTAATTTCTTCAAGTAGGGTTTTATCATTTCCCAAAACTTCTTCATATTAATCACACTCCTATCTGTGAAGGTTCAACTGAATTAAGCTTTAAGTCTATATAACCAAATGAATCATAGGGTGTAATACCAACTATCTTAAAAGTCTTACCTGATAATGTACCAGTTAAGAATTTGATTATAGTATTAAGTGTAAATGGATATTGATTAATTCTAACAGTAATATTAAAGATATTGGTATCTGTGTTCTGATCTGCTAATGTCTTGTATGAATTAGCTTTGTTGTTAATACTACAGAATATTGAAGCTTGTAACACTAACCTCTCTTGATAACCGCCTATTTCATCTGATACTCTTTCTACTTCATAGATCCCAATAGGGGTATTATAGGTAATCACTGTAATACCTCTGGATCTCTATGGAAATAAAGCAACTGCTTTACTGTTAAAGGTACTTCAGACATAGTAGAAGATACTACTGGGTTTCTATTATCATAATAATGATAGATCAGTAATAACATTGCTTGTTTCTCTAAATTGGTAGGTGTTTCATATTCAGGTGCTTCTTCACCTTCTGCTGGTACTCTTTCAGCTATTAATCTACCTTGGTAGTTTTCTACAAATTCCCTAGCTGTAGTAATAAGTGTGGTTATATAAGAATCATCAATATTGTGCGAAACACGTAGATAATTTTTAACAGTATTTAAATCTAAAGGTTCTATTATTTGCAAATCATATCACCTTCATATTTGGTATACTTATCTCTGAATAGCTGCTCTACTGATTGAAAACCTTCTACATTATACCTATGTCCAAGTGAACTGTATGTTATATTTGGTAAAAATACTCTATACCATTCGGCAAGTGTTTTAGTATCTCCATTAATTGTTATATAAATGTTATTCCTTCTATTATTAGCTTGTTTAACATAGTCTACCCATCTACAATTCTCAGGGCAATAATTACCATTATTATCTACTCTATCTATAGTAATATTATCATTATACCCATTAGCCATAGCCCAACTATAGAAGTTGGTAAAATCATCCCATTCTTTACAGACAGTAATGCCCCTACCACCATAATTAGGATATACTGGATTGTTAGTGTTATTACATCTTGATCTCATATTCTCCCAAATATTAAACAGCCTAGTATTGGTTTTGTTATGTGTTGTGTTTCTATCTAAACACAGTTTTTTAGCCGTATCTTTTTGCAAACAACCACATGATCTACTAGCACCACTATTTAAATTTAACCCACATACACTAACAAAACTACCACATTCGCACCTACATTTCCAATATGTTCTACCTTTAAGGTTTGTCATTTCTTCATCTAAACCTAATACTGTTAATCTACCAAACTTCTTACCAGTTAAATCTATTCTATTTCTTGGCATTAGTTATATTCCTCCTATTCAGAAATAAGCTTTTCTTTAAAGTAAAAGGGCTAATACTTATTCAGCATTAGCCCCTTTAATACAGCTATTTAATTATTAGTGATTATTACTATTAGGAAGCACTGAACTTGATGAATTTAAGAGCCTGTGTATCAGGGCACATAAATCCAACACGAAGTCTAGTATAATAGTGGATAAAGCCCATGGCAGCGTATGGGTTACGAAGCATGGTAACTCCGATTCTATCCACGATTGTGCAAGCTCTACGGAAATCACCAAAAACAATAGAAAGTGATCCGCTGGCAATCGTCGGCATCTGATCCGAAGTCACAACAGGATAACCAAGAAGTGTAGAAGGCATATTCGCAACCATTGAAGGAACGAATAAATATCTACCATCCGAATCCTGAATCTTTCTGACTTCGCTTAAAGTGTCTCTCGACATAACCCAAGTAGCATTAGCCAAATAACCAGGATTCATTTTAGCAATAACATCAAAGAAAACGTTAGCAGGAGTAGTGGAATGGAAAGCACCAGCTCCACCTGAAACAATGTGCTGGAACGTGCCAAAAGCGCGTGTACCATCCTTGGTAGCAGCAGTCCCATAAGCTAACAAGCCCTTCATCTCTCCAGAACTATTGGTGTTGTTGTCACCAGTAAAGAAGAGTTCATCCTCTTTCAGGGCAATGGCTTCAGCAGCCTCACGAATTACAAGTGATTCAAGATCAAAAGCAGAATCCTCTAAAGCGCGGAGTGTAACCGGTGATAAGGCGCTAAGTTCGTTCCAAGAAGGAGTAACACTAGCAAAGGTTGGTGTGTTAGTAGCGTTTCTAGTTCCGGTTTCAGTGACTATATCGACTCCTGTGCCATGAAGATTAACGATCTGGCTGTATTCAGGTGTAGAAGTAGTAACAACATTAGCTAAACCCCTCATAACAGATTTCTCTTGAAGAATTTCATAAATCTGTTTAGCTAATTCCTTGGGTACTAAATACCCACCCTGACTATCAGTACCAGTATTAATTGTTTTCTTTTCTGGAACTATACCAGTCTTAATCCAAGCTCTAAAATCTTTACGCTCATTATCAACTTCAGCATCAGCAGCGGTATTAGGTCTATACAGCTTCTTCTCTAATTCAGCCTTCTTAGCTTCAAGTTCATTCATACGCTTTTCAAGGTTCTCGACCTTTTCAGTAGCTTCACCAGCGTCTGAATTCTTCTCAAGCTCTTCTATGCGTTCATCATTAGCTTTCTTATAAGCTTCAAAGAGCTGTGCAAGCTCGGCAATAGCATCGTTAATCTGATTTAAAACATTCGTATCTTCATTCATTTTTATTTGTACCTCCATATGTACGTATTTTCATTGATTCTATCAGTTACATCTTTTAATGCACTAATAGTAGTATTGAGAGTAGTAATGCTCTCTGTTAATTCCGCAACAGCAGCAGCTAATTCCTCTAAAGTAGGTGTAGTTTCTTCGGTAGGCTGCTCGACAACTTCATCTGGCATTTCTATATAACCTCCATTTAATAGGGGTAACAAAAACATACATCTATTAACACCTTCAAAGTATCACACTTATCAGGAACTAGAACTAGAATTCACTAGCTCTAAATATTAATACCTGTACATTATTTGTTCGGAATTATTTTCGTATTGTAGAAGCTAATTTAAGGATATTCTTATTAATGCTATCAAGTAAATTCTTCTTACTCAATTTGGATTCTGCTAAAGGTAAAGTAATCTTTTTCACACTTGATATAAAGGTAAGTGCTTCTTTATTACTGAACCCTTTAGACTTCAGATATTTTTCACAATCTTTAAGTGTAGTAAGTTCATCTATAGACTTAACATTAATAACCCTAGCTTCATCATTACAGGGCACTGAAACAAGGGATATTTCAAACAGTGTTAAATCCTTTAACTGTCTAACACCTTTTTCATTATAGTCATAATCATTAACACTATACCCAATACTTAAACCTGATATAGCATTATTCTTTAATAAGCTGTAGACCTCTTTGGATCTGGCTACTTCATCTATCAGTAGTTTACCTTCTACATATAAACCCTTTTCATCTTCTTCTAATTTGGTCCATACTCCAATAGGTTCAGCAGTATTATGGTTCCATAACATAACCGGTGTTTTTTCTTGTAAGGATTTTGTGAAAGCTCCCTTTATTACTGTGTCATTATCGTAATCTACATTATTGAATACTGAAGCGTATGCACTAAATACACCTTCTTCAGTAAGTTCTTTGATCTCTAAATTAAGTGATTTATTTTCAGTCATTGGAAGGATTTTCACCTCCTTCAGGGAAGGTTTCTCCAGTAGGTGTAACATTCTGAGCTGGTTCTGGATTAGCTAAATCAGTGTAGTTTAATGGTTGTAAATGACGATCCCCACCATCAACAGGATTCATCTGCTCTAATGCTCTTACTTCATTCACACTTAACCAACCCCAAGATAAAGCGGTTTTGTAGCTCTCATATCTGGTTTTGGTATCGCCCCTTAAAAATCCATCAGCATTAAACCTAATCTTTTCATCTGGATCTGTAATAAGGGCATTGTTTAAAGCAGTCTCTATTCTAGTGATCCAAGGTACTAATGACATCTGAAGGAAAGCCCTATTTAATTCATATAGACCTGAACCCCATGATGAAACAGTTTCAGTACTGTTAATTAAATGTGCTGGTACTCTGAAGATCCTGCTTATTTCTGTTACACCAAATTTTCTACTGGCAATATATTCTGCATCTGCATTACTTATACTTAATGGCTGGTATTCTAGACCTTCTTCAAGTACCATTGTTCTAAAGGAATTATTACCAGTAAAACCTTTATCAAAGGATTCTCTTAATCTCTGTTTAGCTTCCTTGGATAAAGCATTAGGATGTTTTAATACTCCCTTGGGTGCAGCTCCATTCACAAAGAAGTTTAAACCGTACTCTTGTGCTTTCAGATTTAATTGAATCGCACATCTACTACAAGCTATTGGACTTAAACCTCTATACCCATCCAATGACTTACCTTTGATGTGAATTATGTTGTTAGTAATCACTTGGGCATTGATGTTATTAAAATTGACTTGGTAGGTTAAAGACCAATCTGGATTCTGTGTTACTGAAACTGCATATGGCGGTAAGGGTAAAAGCTCTAATACTTCACCATCTGAACCAATTACTTTATAGATATAGGCATTACCTGTTAATAACAGACAATTTAAAACCCAATCTATAAAATCAAATCCATTCATAAAATCATTAGGGTGTTCAAGCAGCTTTTTAATTGGGTGCTTCTTAATACTGGTGTATGTATTATTCTTATAGCTAACCACATCAATAGGTAGACCAGCTATAGACTCAGATATTAAGGATACACAAGCCCAAACAGCACTGCACTGTAAAGCTTTTAATGCTGTTAAATCTCCATCTAACAATTCGTCTATGCTTAATGGTTGTACTACATTTGTAGTAGTATTTGGTGTGAACTCTGTTATGTTATTATCCTTAGTAAAGAAGTTCTTAATAGTATTAAATATTGTTGGTATTTATCTCACCTCTCTTAGTAATATCTCCAGCCCACTGTATAGCCATTGCTTTAGCAATTCCTGGGAATGTTTTAGCCCTGTTAATTCTTCTATCACCTTTAATCTTTTCAGAATAACCATTTTTACAAACAGTATTATTTCCCTTTCGTCCAGCTACCCAGGCTCCAACAGGTTCAACTATATCAGTAGGTATCAGTTTTGGTAACCCTTTTAACCACAGTCGTGTTTTTTTGTATATGGATCTCCAAACATATACGGCTCAATCTGCTGTGTATAAGGCGGTAGGTTATAAATTTTAAGTGAAATAGGATTCTCTATTGCAATCTTATTACAAGCAGCGTTATAGAACTTCATGAAAAACTCTTTTGCTTCTAATCCTTTTCTGTACCTCTCTTCATTAATTACACCATTTCTATATAGCCTACATGCTCCAGCATTACTCAAATAAGTGCAAGGTGGAAAGGCTATAATCATATCCCAATGTTCTTTTAATAAGGGTGTAACATCCTGTTTTAAATGCCATTCTGGGTGTCCACCTGAACATTCCAATACATCACATGAATAGGCTTCATGCCCAAGTTTTCTTAGTTCTATAGTGACCGCTTGTGATTCTTCGCAGGCCACTAATATTTTTATTATGTATCACTCTCTTTTATTCTTATAACATAAAGATACCTTCATCTTCATATATACTTTCACTACTCTCTTCATTGTATCCTGATAATTGGTATCCAGCTATGGCTATTACAGTAGCCACAACAGGATCTATTCTCTTTGTTGGTTTGTCCTTAATAGGTCTAATGTTCTGATTATTATCTCTTAGGATTGAGACATTATTAAATGCCCACTTTAGTACAGGATTTTCTCCACACTTAAGCTGATGTGAAACAATCAACCTTTCCAACTCCTTTGAAGCTGGTGAAAGTGAATAAAACCCTTGGCGTACTGCCATTGTATCAAAACCATCAACTGATTCTAGATCAGACATTATCTTTGTACTATTCCATGGATCAAAGCTTATTAATCTAATGCTATAGGTCTTGGATAATTCATTAATATAGTCTCTAATATAGTCATAATCAACGACATTACCTGAAGTAGCTATTATGTACTTCTCTCTAACCCAAGTAGAATAGTTGGCTTTATCCTCTTTTTCTTTGGTCTTAATTCTATCTTCAGGGATAAAGCTTATAGTCTTAACTGTTTGCAGCTTTGGCCAATATATTGATAAACTTGTGAGGTCTGTAGTATTACTTAAATCTAAACCAATGTAGCAGTTATTACTCTTAAGATCCTCTTCTGAAGGAAGATCATTCTTAATGCACTCTTCCAGATCCAGAAGGTTAATCCACCTCTGGCTCTGGTTCTGCCAAAGATTCAAATAAAGCTGTCTGAAGGAATTCTGGTAAGATACTATTTCTTGTGCTTTTTTACACTCGGATCTTAAGAATTCTCTTGATACTGATACATCTAAATTAGGGATTGCCTTTTTCCAAGTATCTTCAGAAGTCCAATCGTCTTCAGGATCTGCTTCATATATTAATGGTAGTACTGTATCATCTACTACTACACCATCTTTTATTGCTTTTGCATATTCATAAATTTCATACGCAAATGAAGAGGTATCATTGCCAACTGTACTTATTATTAGCATTAATGGCTGTTCTCTTGCTCCCATTGAAGTCGCCATAGTATCGTACAGTTCTCTATCCTTTTGAACGTGGATCTCGTCAAATATGCAACAGGAACAGGATAGACCGTGTTTTGTACCAGCTTCAGAACTCAAAACCTTATAAATACTGTTGGTATTTTTCACACTCATATTCTTGGTACTGGCATTAAGACGGATCAGCTTGGACAATGCTGGTTGTGTCCTCACCATTTGCGCTGCTGCATTGAACACCAGTGAAGCTTGTTGGAAGTCACCAGCCACACTGTAAACTTCAGCACCTTTTTCCCCATCGGCTACTAACATGTAAAGTGCTATAGCAGCACCAAGCTCAGTTTTTCCACACTTTCTAGGGATGAAAACTATTGATTGTCTGTACTGCCTTAAACCATCTTCATCTACAGTGCCAAATAATTTAGCTACATACTCCTTCTGCCAGGGTTGAAGTTTGAAGTATTTTCCACTCCATTTACCCTTACTAAACTTCAAGTGTTCAATAAACTGTATAGCTCTATTAGCTTTTACTGGATCAAACATTATTTCTTAATCCTTTTAGTGTCTTTTAAGGGTGCTGGTTCTGGATAATCGCCAATAATACTTAGCATTTCAGATTCTTCTTCAGAAGTACCAGCGTTATTAATATTTACCAGTCTTGCTCTACTAGTTGGTGTTAATCCTAAGGCTGCTTGTGTCTGAAGTAATCTTTTTCCTAATATCTCTCTTAGTTGTGCTTCAGGTCTCATCTTCACTAATAACTGCTTCTTGTCTCCTATTTGTTCTATAGTGTAACCATTCTTATTAAGGAACTTGGTTAATTTATAGTATTCCACTAGTGTCTCACAATATACACATAATAAATCTACATCAAGCTCAGTAATAACATTAGCTTTCTTTAGGGATTCGTATATTCTATTAAACTCCTTCTTTGCTTCTGGTGAAAGCTCTGAAGGTGCTTTTGATTTAATTAGGTTTGTGATTTTGAATTCCTCCTATATATAGGGGGGATAGGCTAGAAAGGAACACTACCTATAGTGTTAATCTTCTCGAATCCGTTAAAAAAGAAGCATCGGCGCGTTCAGCTTCCATCGACTTTTGTAAGTTTTCACCCACCCCTCTCTCTGATTCAGCATTTGCAATACTTGACAAATATTAGTAATATAATAGAACTACTATTAATCATCTTCCACATCTACATTAATATTAAGCATTAGTTTTAATAGTAGTTCTATCTTAACTGGTTATATTTAGTTGTATGTAGTACTACAGTTTGAATATCATTAACAAATTTCCTACATAGTACTTCTTTTGATCTACTGTATTTAAAGTATCTTCTAGTGTATTTTCTAACAAGGGTATTACTTATAGTGTTTGGGAATAATAATTGGGCCTATAGAAGCCCTATCTGATTTTTGAGAAAACCAGCAAAAGATATTGATGATATACCAGATTCATTCTCACTGAAGAGTTTATACACTAGACTTAGCACAAGTAGGGAAACGTTGCCCCAAAAACCTACTTCTACTATGCACTTCTAAAGACAATAACAACATACACTATTTAATACTTCCTCCTAAAACACATTAGTTCTACTTAAAGTAATGTGTAAGAACCACATAGATAATGATATTCAGTATATATTAATCTGCTACCTAGCAGAGTTAATACCTTCTTTTCAATCATCAATAGCATCATAGAATGAAACTACTAAATCTGGTTCATCCTGATCTGCTTCAGCTTCTTCTGGGTCTCCGCATTTAGCAAAAGTAATAAGCCCATCTAAATCTTCTTTATCCACATCTTCATCTACAACATAATGATCTTCTATATATTCTAGCATTGTTCCAAGTGTTCTTCTCATAACATCTAATTCAGTAGTAATATCTGCTACTTTGTCTTCAAGTTCATCAAGACCATCTAAAAGACCGTACAAGAATTCTATATCCATGGGTATCTACCTCCATTTATTTGTTCAAGAAATTTTGGTTAAACTAGCTCAATATAACAGCGGTTAATCATATTGAGCATCACCCTCTTTAAGTGTGCATACATAAACATCACACTCCAATAAAGATTTAGATTTTAATTAGTACCTCTGTTGTAGATTTTAAATGCTTTCCATTAGCTCCCATATTACATTTAGACTTTTTACACCAGATTATATTATTACTTCTAACATCTTCAACATTTTCAAAATACTCTGATACTATTATTGTATGCCCTTTATTTTTAGTTTGTTCACACCATTTATAAAACTCTACATGGTCAAACTTATATATATATTTAGAAGTATGTTTATAGGGTATATCACAGTATATCAATACAGGTGTTTCAGGTAATCTATATTTATAATAATCACTACTGCTAAAATTTATTTTCTTAATATAATCTAAATCCCTAATTAGACTATTCTTTGCTTGCATACAAAAATCATCTGATCTTGTATTGGTTGCATAACCTGAAAACCAATTCCCCGCATAAGAGCAGCCAAAACCTGCGAAAGCGGTTAAAGGGTTATATACATCCTGATCTGCTTTAAGCTGAATCCATTGATCTTTAGATAGATCATCTGGCGGTATCCATCCTGCTTTAAGGGCATTGAACATTGTTATTAGTGGTTTAGATATATCATTAGCATATACATCTAAATTAGGGTGTTTCTTTAACATTGCTACGGAAATATTAGCAGCACCACAAAACATATCTATAAAAACATTAGATTCAGGAAGATAATTTATAAGCTCAGCCGCTATATCATCCCTTAACCTATATTTTCCACCGCGATACTGCATCTATACTACTATGGGTAAATTCTTCCAAGAATCAATAGCTACTACTAAAATATTGGTTAATTCATTTGTTAGAATTGCAGTGTGCATTATTAGCTGATTGATCTTTTCATTATGCTTTAAGTCTTGCAATAGATCATTAAGAATCTGGTAAGTCTTATGTACTTCCTCTATAATATGGTTCTTTGTATCATCATCTAATGCTCTATCACTTGATACAAAATTATTAAGGTCTAACAGGTAATAATCTAACTCTAGCTTTATCTTAGCATTGAACTTATTAAGAACACTGGTATGAACTTCTGCTTTCACATTATTGGATTCATCAAATGGCCCTAATTGCATGTATGCTTCAAGAAAAGCCCTCTCAATCTTGAACATTAACATATTAGTTCTATACTCAAAAAGTGTTCTAAGATTCTTGTAACTGTTACTGATCTTGAATATTCCTGACTGCTCTATAGTTCTTATGTTTGTTTCAACAAGTCTTAATACTGCTAATATATCATCTAATTTAGTATTATTCAGATTGTCTTCACCCTCTTTTTCTTTTGGTCTGATTAGGTATGAAAATACACTGACACCAACTAAGCTAAAACTTAATGTAATTAGTAGTGTAGGTATACTATCAACTCTAAAGCCAAGGTAGTATAAAGCTGCAAAGGTAATTGATAGGGGTATTATAAAGAGTATTTCAGTTCTACTTAATAGCCCTTTAACAATCTCTATAATACCCTGTTTATTTTCATCATTCAGTTCTATAGGGTCATCACCTCTTTATTTTTAGGCTAATGACTTTTCAACAAGATATAAACTACAGTATACTAATCCAGCTACTAAGAATACTCCTACTGAAAAGAACTCCTTCATTCTGTTGTACATATGTCTGAACATTTTAGTTCCTCCTTATTTGTTAAGATTTAAGATAAGATTAATGTTAAACTGTAAAAGAACAGTATAAGCACTCCTAGGGTAATAAGTGATTTCACAAATCTATACATACTCATTCTAAATACTCCTTACAACTGAAATAGGCTAATGCAAACAACAGAACTACTATTATGACCTTCATCAACATTATTTATCATCCTCTTTAATTGCTGTGATAAAGCTGTGAAGAATATATACATAAAACACAAGTATCATTCCTTTTATAAGTACTAGGTTAAAATCCATGTTTTAACAACCTCCTGTAGTTTGTTCAGAATTTTTTCTAAAACTCATGTGAATTTTATTATGGCATTCACTACACAAACTCATTAAATTATCATAGTCATACATAGAACCACCTTCTTCTATTGGTTTTATATGATGTACTAAAACCGCTGCTGTAGTTCTACCTTCTTTTAAACACATTTCACAAAGTGGACTGTGATTCAGTTTTAATTGTCTCAACTTTAACCATCTTGTAGTTTTATATTCATGGCTTGTAGTTCTGTAATATTTATTGTATTCCTTATGCTTTCTCTTTCTTAGAATCTCTTTCCATTTAGAACCTGCTTGTTTAGGCATAAATTAACCCATCCAGAATTTCTATAACATCCTCTGCTGTAAAGAGCATTTCACACCCATTCAGCTCATCTATCTTATCTTGAATCTTATCTACTATCTCTTGTCTACTAGTTACCCTTTCTTCTGTACCATCGTCTAAATGAGTTTGGTAATACCAGATAGGTGTAGTATTTTCATTCCAATCATAGCTGTTATTACTCAGTTGTTCCAATTCCATCTTTAACCCCTCTTACTCTTGATTCTAATAAATTGTAAATACCATAGATACCTATTAAGACTGATTCAGCAGCATAAGTAGATTCTACTTCAAGATTTGGCATGATCTGCTTTAATCTCATCAAAGCAGCTTGTTTTATATCTCCCTTGGTTTCTGGTAATAGGTCTAATAGATTAAAATACTTTTGCCATACTGAAGGGCGTTTAATCCAGTAGGTTCTACTGAATCCAATGAAATCATTAGCAGCCTGAATAGTAGCAACATTGTAAGCAACCCTAGTAACTGTTTTAAGATTATCTGTATGTCTCCAATCAGGTCTTACTAAGATTGCTTCTAATAGATCATCTGGTTCTCTACTCTCCCAAATGGCTTTAGCTAAGTCTCTAACCTTTATATTATGGTTCATTGATTCAGGTATTTTTTCAACAAAACCAAACTGAAAAGAACCATCTTCACATTCATTAAAAACAGCAAAATACCCATCTGGTTTAGGTAAGTAGCTAAATACTTTTCTAGTCAATGTATAATCAACTCTCCTTCTATAAAAGCTCTAATTTCTTATAGTAATCTTGTTTAGTGATATATTTAATAGTATCTTCTAAGCCTAATTCTTTTAACATCTCAGGTATAAGATAATCACACCCTATACTGTGATACTCTAATATATCATCTTCATACTCAGGATAGTTTTCTGCTAAAGTACTAACTGAAACTAAATAGTGTTCATTTATAATGAAGTGGTTAGTATTCCCTTTAAATGTACAGTTGATAACCTTATCTACAAGAATACAATTATCTGGGTTATATCCTTTATCTTCATCAACTCTTTCTATTGACATCCCCTTATTAGGTTCATACCCATGATCTATTAACCAGTTCAAGAATACTTTAAAGTCTTTCCATTCTTCACAAACTCTTATTCCTCTAGCACCATAATACTTATAATAAGGTAGTTCTGGATTGTAGCACCTACCCATAATATTGTTCCAAATCTTGTAATGGTGGTAATACTCAGAAGTCAACAGGGATAACTTACCCTGATTCAGTTTAGGGTGCTTCTTCCTATGTTTGATCTCTACTTCTTCATTAGGTGTAACATTATTGAAATTCATTTTTGCAACATCTCCTATTTTGGTATTTAGTTTTGAAAGATCATCTTCTTTCTATTATTTGTTCAGAATTATTTTGATAACTCTTGAACTAATTTTTGATACAACTAAAGGCCCTTAACCTGAATAGGAAAAGGGCCTAACTTTAAGCAGTATTCTATTATCTTCTTCTTCATCTTCTTCTACTGCTATTATTTGTTCAAGAATTTTTGCTCAACTTTTTGGGTATAATTATTTGGTTGTTCTTTTGGTGGATTATTATACTCAACTACATTAGCTAACATCATTTGATTCATTGCTAATTCACATGCTTTAGTGAATTGATAAGTAGTATTCTCATCTAAGTATATTGTTAGTTCTTTATCACCATTCTTTAAGGTGATTCCACAACCTAAAGGGGTATAGTTGTTTTTGTGAATGGTTAATATTGATACAGTATCATTATACTTATGATAGAGTTTTTCACTATATACTACTACGTTTCCATTAACATCTGTTTCAAATACTGGTTTACCATCTCTAGTAAATAGTTTACCAGTCTCATGCTCATATACTGGTTTTGGTGTTCCAAGCCTCTCTAGGTAATAGGGGTTAGAGTACTTACTGAAGGCTGCTAACTCAAAAGCAGAAAGAACCATAACCAGCTTATCTTCACACCAATTACAAACGGTTTTACCATTCACAACCATACCAGAACACATTTCTAAGGTGCATCTTAAATCAGAAGTATTATCTGTATATCTGGTTAAGGTTAATACTAGCTGAATTACTGTACCCTTTGAATAAGATTCAAGTAGAACAGTTCTAACACCTGATACTGCTGTTTTAGACTTTCTGAGCATTTTAACCACCTACTACTTAGAACATCTTTTCATGTAGATTGTACTTAGTGCTTTCCTCTTAGCATCGTCTTTTACTTTACCAAATTCTTCTATTATTTGTTCAGATTTAAATTGCTCATACTCAGCATACATTTTATTATATTCTTCTTCAGTATATCCTACAGCTTCTAAAGGAATTACATCATCTTTAAGGTTTTTGTAATACTGCTCAATCTGCTTAATGATGATCTCCCTGTTATTGAATGGTATTAAATCCTGTAGCTCATAAGTGAAATCCAGTTTTGAATCTACCTGTGCTATAATATCCTCAATCTCAGGAATTTGTATTAGATAGCGACTTGTCATTAATGAACTTCCAGTATGACCTAAATACTTTTTTGCAAATCTGTCATCTACACTAGCTGCAATCAACTTTGTAGCAAAACTGTGCCTTAAACTATGTTCTGTATATCTTCTATCTTTAGGATTTTCTTTGATCTTTAGCCCTAGCAGATATTCAGTAAACTTTGTGCTTAATGTAGTAGTTCTTACAGGAGTTTGCCAAAGACTAGATTCTAGATTAGGGTTAGTTTTAAGTAGTTTATCTATATAATGCTTTAGCCCGAATTTGTTCAGGATTTTTGGTGTGATTACATACCTCTTGGCATTATTAGTTTTTCCCTCTCTAATCTGGAGTATAAACTGATCTTTGTAAGGTGTAACATCTTTCACTTTTAAGCTGTTGGCTTCATCAATTCTTAAACCACAAAGATAACCCAATAAGACTGGGAAGTAGGTATAAGCAGTTTTGAACCATTGAATATACTTCACACCAAACAATAGTTTTAATTGGTCTAAAGTAAAAGCATCCCTAATTTGTTCAGATTTAATACCAATATTTATATCTGATACTACTTTATATATAGTTCTATCTATAGTAACATCTTCTGAATCCTCAATCCATCTAAAAAATGTCTTGATTTTGGTTATATACTCTTTCACAGTTCCCGCAGTCCTTTTCTCTTGTAAGTTGTTCAAGATTTCAGTAATTTTATCTGTAGTAATATCTTCAATAGTTTTATTTAAGTCTTGGCTAAACACAGTTTTTAATGAACTCTCTACAGCAGTAATTGTATTAGGTTTTAGGTGCTTTACATCTTCTAAATAGCTCACATAAAGGTTTATCAATGTACTGATATGTTTATAGCTTTGCTTTTTAGCTAAATACTTATTATCCAATACTGCTAAACTTCTTTTGTTATCCTGATCTATTACTTTGTAGAACTCTACATTAAACAGTTTAATCATATCTTCTCTAGTGTAATCATCATAAGCCGTTATTGGTCTTTTAAGTTCTTTGAAGATAGCTTTATACACTTCATTCAGCTTTGTTACATACTTTTCAGCTTGGATTAGACTATCAGTCTCCAATGAACGCTTGTATATTTTCATACCTAATTTTTGTACAGCAGCACTAGGAAGCTTTTTCTGGTAATAGTAAATACGCCCTACTAATAACAATCCTTTAGCCATATGAAACACCCTCCATAATATCCAAAAAGTATCTACCTACCTTTGAATCTACAGAGAATTGTATCATACAAGCCTAGTATTTGCAATACTTCCTGAAAATAGCCTTTGATTTTATACAAAAAAATCCGTTTCGTCAACGTCACACGATGCGAAAAAGCCGCCGGCAGGAAATCTCCGGCGGCTTTTTCGTGTTTTGCGGTTTACCGAAGGCACAGGCGTCAGAATGCTGTCTCAGCTGCTGGCGGGAGCTGACTTCGGCTCAGGAAGGACAGGCGCGGCCTGATCGCCGGCATTGCGGTAGATATGCTTGTCGCCAAGAGGGGTGCGCGTCGCGAGTTCGTTTCCTTTTACATCGCGAAAGATGATCGAGTTTCCCAGGCGCAGGGCTTCGCCGACGATCTTCCCCTGGCTGTCGTGATACATGATCCCGTCGCCCAGGCACCGGGCTTCGCCGAGCTTTTCGCTGCCGACCCAGTATTCCTCAGACGAGCCTAAAACGCGGCTTGTATATGTGCGCCCGCGATCGAGATGCGCAGCTCGGAGTGCGCGCACGAAGCCAGCAGCGCCAGCAGAGCGCCGCGCAGATAAGTCTCAATTTTGGTATAATAAAAAACGCCTCATTCGCGGCCGGAAGATCAGGCTATTCGCGACGAGGCGCTGTTCAATTTATTCGACCTCGCCGCTTTCCCACTCGGGCATCAGGACGGCCCAGGCGAACTGGTCGGCCTGGTACTCGAACCCGTTCATGTTGGCCTGCGTCTGTGACCAGAAATAGCAGCCGCGGCTGTCGTGGAGAAGATGGTGGATCTCGTGAAAAAATGCGAACCGCTGCCAGAAATGCGGCAGTTCCTCGTTCAGATGGATGCGGCAGCGTTTCAGCTCGCGGCTTGTAAACGTGAAGCCCCACATTTCAGAGCTCATGTATACGCGCTCGACTTCGGCCTCGAGGCCTGTCATTTCCTCCAGGCGCACGAGCGCGTCAAACTCGTCGATCCCCTGCCAGGCTGCGGCTTCCCTTCGGATCGACGGCTCTATGTATTCAGGCGGAGAAGGATATTCGAATTCCGCGTCAGCGCTTGGCGCCCTTTTTCGCACGCTTGCCATCGCCCTCCCAGTCCATCAGAGCCGCTTCGATCAGCCGCTGCACCATGGCCATGTCTTTTTCGCTCAGCTTGTGGCTGCGGTACCAGATCTCCATAGGCTCGGGACCGGAAAACAGCTCCTCCAGCTGAAGACGGCCGCCGGTATCGCGGGGGAATTCTTCGAGCAGATCGCTCGTCTCCACGCCCAGCTGCTCGGAAAGACGGTGAAGAAGCTTCATCGACGGGCTGCGGCGGTTGCTCTCAAGCGCCTGAATATAAATGCGGCTCACCTGGGTGACGTCGGCCAGCTGCTGCTGCGTCATCTTGCGCGCTTTGCGAAGTGTACGGATACGAAGTCCAAGGGTCATTTGACAACCTCCTGTTGTAAAAGTCTACCTGAACTATACTACAAATATTTTCTGTTGACAAGTACCCTTAAGAGGCAAACTGATGTATAATCTTATTAAAATTCACTTTAAGGTCTACATTGGGAGCTGATCTTCTTGGATTTTAAAGAACTCGAAACTTTTGTCTGCATCGTTGAAAAAGGCAGCATCTCTGCCGCGGCCGCCGCGCTCGGCATTTCACAGCCTGCTGTGAGCAAGCGCGTCGCCAGGATCGAATCTGAAATGGGCGCGCCGATGTTCGCCAACGGACACCGCCACTCCACCCTCACGTCCGAAGGCGCGGTGCTCTACAAGGCGGCGCTGAAAATGCTCGACGTGCGCAAGCAGGCCCGCATCCAGATCAACGAGATCTCACAGGAGCTGTACGGCACCGTGCGCGTCAGCGCCAGTTCCATCCCCGGCGATTTCATCCTGCCCGGACTGCTCGTCGAGTTCGCCCAAAATCACCCAGGCGTCAGCGTCCAGCTGACGCAGGGTGACTCTCAGGCCGCGCTTGAAGACCTTTCGCTCAAGAAGGCCGATCTGGCAGTCGTCGGCACGGAACGCGCGCTGCCCGGCTACACGACGCTCCCGTTCTTTCACGACGAACTGGTCCTCATCGTCAGCCGCAGTCATCCTCTGGCCTCACGTCAGTACGTAACGATGGAGGAAGCTGCCCAGCTCAAGCTGGTGGGGCGCACGGCCGGCTCCGGCAGCCGTCAGGCCTGGGACCGCGCCTGCAAGAGCCGCACCGGCGCAGTGCGCGAGGCCGAGCTTCAGTTCGGCCACACGATGGGCGTCGTCAACGCTGTCGCCGCCGGAGCGGAAGGCGGCATCGTCTCGATGTACGCAGCAGCCGCCTCGCCCGCCGTCACGGCGCTGCGCTTCCGCCCCGCGCTGTACCGCACGTTCCATCTTGTCTACGGTCTCTGCGAAACGAAGGCCGTCGAAGTTCTGCTCTCGTTCCTCACTCAGAAAGCCGATCAGCGCCCTATGCCGGCCGAGCGCTGACGCACCAGCATACAACAAGTCCAAGAGCTTCCGAATCCTGTTCGGGAGCTCTTTTTTGTCGCAATGATACGAGCCGTGCCCGTCGAGATCATTTTAATTGTGAAAAAATTATTAAGCAAAACCTGATTGACAGTTTCGAAAACTTCGTCTATACTTTTCACAGAAATTTTTGTATAGACATGATCGTGAATGCCAAACCGTTTTGTGCGAAGGAGGCGATCGCATGGCTCGAAGGATCACGATCCTCGGCGGCGGAAACGGCGCGTTTGCCGCCGCGGGGCATTTGACGATGGACGGGCATGAGGTGACGCTGTACGAGTGCCCTGAGTTCGCCAGCTCGATCGAAGCGATCCGGAAACTGGGCGGGGTCAACCTGAAAACGCTGCCGTCGAACGGAATCAAAGAGGGTTTTGCGCCGCTGCGTCTGATCACGACGGACATCGAGGCCGCTCTGGCTGACGCAGAGATCGTGCTGGTGATCGTGCCGAGTTTTGCGCATAAATACATGGCCCGCGTCGCCGGACCGCATCTAAAAAGCAGTCAGCTCGTCGTGCTCGCACCGGGCAATCTGTTCGGCGTGATCGAGTTCGCCCGCGTCGTGCGCGAAGTCGGCAGCGATGCCGACATCACGTATGCCGACCTCGACTGCATGATGTACGCCTGCCGTAAGACCGATCCGACAGGTGTATGGCTTCGGGGCTACAAGCACGGCCTGGGCTGCGCCGCGTTTCCGGCAGAGCGCAATGACGAAGCTTTCGAACGGCTGTCGGAAGTGTATCCGTACCTGGTCAAAAAGGACAACATTCTCGCCACGGGCATGTCGAATCCCAATTTTGCCATCCACATCCCGATCATGCTGTTCAACATCGCCAACATCGACCGCAGGCGCGACATGCTGTTCTACGCTGACTGCATGACTGAATCCGTGGGCATGTTTATCGACGCGATCGACCGCGAGCGCATGGCGTTTGACCGCAACGGGATTTTTTCTCTGGTCGATCTGGCCGAGCAGGACCGCCGCTGGTACGGCTATCAGGGGGTGCACGGCAGCACGATCGCCGAGATGGGGGCGACAAGTCCGCTCTACCCCAACAGCAGGATGCCGACGGAAAAAGATCACCGCTATTTCACCGAGGACGTGCCTTACGGTCTGATCCCGGCACTTTCGCTGCTGAAAAAGTTCGGCTATCCGCATACGGCTGTGGAGACAGCGGCCAATGCGGCATGCATCCTCTGCGGACAAGACTTTTACGCCGAGGCGCGCACGCTCGAGCATCTCGGTCTTGACGAACTGAGCGGCACTGATCTGCTCCGGCTCGTCGAACACGGCTTTTCGCACGGCGCCTAGCGCCGCGCATCATATTTCGAATAAGGGGGCATTATTATGAACATCAGAAAGATCGCGGCCATCACGGGCATGATCCTGATCGTGGGCGCAAGCGCATTCGCAGCACAGAAGAAGATCGGCAACGTCCAGATCATCACCGGCGGCGCGGGCGGCGGCTGGGAAGTGATCGGCGCGGCCATCGCCAGCAAGGCGAACGAGCATTTCGAAGGCTTTCCCGTCACGGCCATCCCCGGCCCAGGTTCGGTCGCCAACCCGATGATCGTCTCCTCAGGCGAGACGGCGTTCGGCATCGGCTACCCCAATTTCCTCGTCGCAGCGCGCGACGGCCTGTTCCCGTATGACAAAGCGGCCGACAATTTGGCGACGATCGCCTCGATGCCGGCCACGGTGCTGCACATCTTCGTCGATCCGGCCAAGGCCAAAGAGGCCACGTTCGAGGCCGTGCTCGACAAGAAAGTCCCCATCCATCTGGCACTGCCGCCCCAGGGTGCGGGCAGCCACATGATCTTCCATAACGTGGTCGCGGCCTACGGTCTGAAGGAGATCGAGGACATGAAGGCGTGGGGCGCTGACTTTTATTATGCGAACGTCTCCGGCATCAACGAAGCCTGGAGAAACCGCATGGTCGACGGCGGCGTTTCGACGCTGAACATCCCCGGCACTGCCGTTGAAGAGGCGCTGAGCTCGCGCGCGGGCGTCGTGCTGCCCATCGGCGAAGGTCTGGTCGCCAAGCTTGTCGAGGCCGGCTTCAGCCCCTATACGGTCCCGGCCGGCACGTACTCGGGCCAGAAGAACGACGTCGCCACGGTCGGCCTGCCGATGATCCTCTTCACCCGCAAGGACGTGGATGAGGACACCGTGTACGAGATCACAAGGACGATCTATGAAAACGCTGAATTCCTCAAGACCGTGCACAGCTCTTTCAAGACGTTCGACCCGAATGCGATGCATCTGGGCACGGGCATCGATCTGCATCCCGGTGCCGTGCGCTTCTACAAGGAAAAAGGACTCATCAAATAAAGAGGAATTGCAATCAAAAAAAGTCCTTATGTGACACAATGCCCGATCCCCTTATGCTGCTGGGTATCGGGCATTTATGATAATATGTTTGCATCTTGAGCGGATCATCATAGATCATCACGAACAGGGGGACGTTCACCATGAGCGAAAAAAAGTTTTCTCCGGGGACGATGCGCTCTCTGAGCGGCTTTCCGCGCGCGCTGGCCTACCTGTGCGGCGCAGTACTGACGATCGTCACGTTCTACACGGCGTTCCGCGGCGTCTTTCTGCCGCTCGTGCAGCGGTCGATCCACCTGTGTCTGCTGCTGGCGCTGACCTTCCTCTGGTACCCTGCCGGCGAAAAATCGCCGCAGGACCGGCCGTCGGCGCTCGACTGGCTGTTCACGGCCCTGTCGCTGGCCGTGCTGGCGTGGACGCTATACAGCAATCACCGCTACATGACGCGCATCCCCTACTACAGCAAAGTCTCTGCCCTCGACATGACGGCCGGGACCGTGCTGACGCTGCTGGTGCTCGAGAGCGGCCGGCGCACGCTCGGGCTGTTCATAGCCGTTCTCGCCGCCGGCCTGATCGGCTACGCCTTCGCCGGTCCGCTGATGCCGCAGATGTTCGCTCATCAGGGCGTGTCGTTCTCGCGCTTTATCGACATCATGTACATGACCGACATGGGGCTGTGGAACTCGCTGATGGGCACGTCGGCAACGCTGCTGTTCATCTTCATCGCCTTCGGCGCGGCGCTTCAGGCGACGAACACCGATACGCACTACATGGACATCAGCCTGGCGCTCGCCGGCTCAAAGCCCGGCGGGCCGGCCAAGGTGGCCGTTCTCAGCAGCGCCGCGATGGGGACGATCTCCGGCAGCACGATCGCCAATGTGGTCAGCACCGGCACGCTGACGATCCCGCTGATGAAAAAAACGGGCTACTCGCCCGAAGAAGCCGGGGCGATCGAGACGGTCGCCTCCGCCGGCGGGCAGATCATGCCGCCGATCATGGGCACAGGCGCGTTCATCCTCGCTGACTTCATCGGCCGCCGCTATTTTGACATCGTCCAGGTATCGGTTCTGCCGGCGCTCCTGTTTTACGCCACGCTGTGGTTCTTCATCGACCTGAAAGCTCGAAAAAAGGGGCTGCTCGGCGTACCGCAGGCAGAACTGCCTTCGTTCCGCAGGGAGATGGGACGATACTGGCACATGTTCCTGCCGATTTTGCTGCTTCTGGGACTGCTCTGCTTCGGCTTCACGCCGTTTTTGTCAGGCGCGGCCTGCTGCGCGCTGATCCTCGTGCTTTCACTCGTCAGAGCCGACACGCGTCTGTCGCTGCGCGGCTTCTGCAAGTTCCTCGAAGACTGCTCGCTCAGCGTCTCGAAGATCGCGGGCGTGATCGGCTGCGCGGCCATCATCGTGGCGATGATCAACACCACGGGGCTGATGCTCAAATCGACAGCGATCATCCTCTACCTGTCGCGCGGCTCGCTGATCGCGACGATCGTCATCGAAGGACTGATCGCCTACGTCCTCGGCATGGGGCTGCCGATCTCCACCGCCTACGTCATCCTGGCCACGCTGGGGGCGCCGGCGCTGAAAGAGCTGGGCATCCCGCTGCTGGCCGGGCATCTGACGATCTTCTGGTTCTCCCAGCTTTCCACGATCACGCCGCCGGTGTGCATGACGGCCTTCGCCGCAGCAGGCATTTCAGGAGCCAATCCGATGAAGACCGGCTTTACGGCGCTGCCTCTGGGTTCTGCGTTCTACGCGGTGCCGATCCTGTTCCTGTTTTCGGACATCCTCAACATCACCACACGCCCGGCTGCGGCGTGCGCGGCTTTTTTCTGCGCGCTGGCAGGATCGTACTGCTTCGCCGTCAGCGTTGAAGGTTACTGCCGCAGGCGTCCGCTTTCGTCATCGATGAGGATCCTGATGCTGTGCGCCACGGTCATGTTCTTCGCAGCCGCGTTCACAGCAGTGCCGCGGCTACTGTCCAGCGTTTTTGCATTTGCGGCCGGCACGATCCTGATCGTGTGCTGCCTTCGAAGCGGCGCGGAACACGGCACAAATCTATTTTGAATAAAATAACAGTAATTGGGTATCAAAAAAGTCCCGTCAGCACATGACGGGACTTTTTATTAATGGTATAATAATTTCGGAATTCATCCGGCCGCTGTTTCGGCCGTTCTGGGGGAATGTCTGTATGCAGAGAAAAAAAGGCGTTGCGCTGTACAAGCAGATCACAGATGAGCTGTGTGCCAAGATCGACAGCGGTGAATGGCCGCCAGATACGCGCCTGCCGTCGGAGCCCGAGCTCGCGGAACATTTCGGCGTGTGCCGCATGACGGTCCGTCAGGCCCTGGGCGAGCTTGAGTCAAGGGGGACGATCATCCGTCAGCGGGGGCGCGGCACGTTTGTCGCTCAGCAGAAGTTCATCGGCGACATCGTCTCGTTCCGTCTGCCCGACAGCTTCGGCTCCACGCACACGCTCATCAGCGTAAAAAAGCTGAAAGCTGACGCCTTCACGGCCGCACAGCTGGGCGTGGAAAAGGGCACGCCGATCGTCGAGCTGTACCGCATCCGCTTTTACGCGGCGCAGAACGAGCCGGCCGAACTGGAAATCTCGCTGATGACGCGCGACGTTTTCTCGCTGATCAAGGACAATGACTTCACCCGGCCGATCTACAAGGACATCAAGCAGAAACTGGGGTTTGTCACCGACAGCTACCTCTGCGAGGTGCTGCCCGTGGCTCTCGACGCAGAACAGGCCAAGCATCTCAAACTGGCCGAAGGCACCCTGGCGCTGATGCTGCACCGCACTTGGCTGGGCGACGGCAAGCCGGTGATGTTCACCAAGCTCGTCTTCTCGCCCGAGAAAAACCGCTATGTGCTGGGGAAGTAATACAAGCAAATTTGTTTTACAGCGCCGAATGCCGTGCCCCAGGCGGGCGCGACACTCGCGATGAGCGCATGAATCGCGAAAGAGCTTCACAGCCAGAAAAGACGCCGGAATCATACGCCGGCGTTTATTTTTTCTTAAAGAATCATTTTGTTCCGCGCTTGACAAAACGGGCCGCGTTTTATAAGGTAATATCGTTATAATAAATAATCGAGATGGGAGAAAAAACGATGGCGATACCGCTGTACTTTCAAATCTACCGCGACCTGCAGATGAAGATCTGCGGCGGCTCATACGAGCCCGGCGCGCTCCTGCCCACGGAAAGCGAACTCGAAAAGATCTACGGCACGAGCCGCGCGCCCGTGCGTCAGGCGCTTGGCGTACTTGAAAACGAAGGGCTCGTCGTGCGCCGCCAGGGCAAGGGCACCTTCGTGACCGATCAGGCGCGGACCAGTCCATGGCTGATCGCAACGGGATTTTTGAAATGCTATGAGCGCAACTGGGGTCGTCTGACAGCGCGGACGGTCGAACTGAACATGAAAGTCCCCGAGGATCCCGAGATCGGCGCGTTCCTCGAACTGCCGGAGGGCGGCGCCGCCACGCGCCTCGTCCGCCTTCAGTGCATCAGCGAGAAGCCGACGGTGCTGCTTGAGAATTTCTTCCCCCCCCATTATGATCTGAACGTCTTTCAGGCCGCGGGCGATTTTATGTCGCTCAAGGAGCTGCTGATGTCCAAATTCGCCGTCACGGCGCGCCGTTCGCACGAAAGGCTGGCTGTGCGCGTGCCGCCGCCTCAGTTTGCCGCCTGGCTGGAGCTGCCGGCCGGCACGCCGATCATGCGCGTGCGCCGCTTCATCTGGGACAGCGCTGACAAGCCGCTCCTTGTGAGCAATCAGTATGTGTTCACCGATGAATGGGAGTACGAAGCCGATTTTACGATGATCATGTAATCATTTGCGCTTGCACAAACGGTGTTTCTTATTTTATAATAATAGAACGAATGACCGCGCCGTAGGGTGCGCGTTCGGTATTTTTGCGAAAAGACTGAAAGGAGACTGTTCTGCAATGATGAAACGGACTGTACTGTTGGCTCTGTGTGCGGCGCTGGCCCTGAGCGGCGCTTCCGAAGCGGCTGTGAAGCTGCGCCTCGGCAACAAGATGATCGCGACACATCCTGAGAGCGTGGCGCTCCAGATGATGGCCGACAACGTCAAGGCCAGAACGAACGGCGAAGTGGAGATCCAGTGCTATTTCGGCGAAGTTCTCGGCGACGCCAAGAAGCAGATCGAGAACATGATCCGCGGCGTTCAGGATTTCTACGCTGACGGCTACGGCTATTACGACATGTATGCGCCGCTTCTGCGCGCGCCCGCCGTGCCCTACATGTTCCGCGACAACGAGCACTACCGCAACTTCCTCCTCAGCGACATGGAAAAAGAAGTTGAAGAGCCGCTTCTGAAAAAGGCTGGCCTGCGCGTGGTCAACACCAAGCGCAACTGGCTGCGCGGCCCCTTCCGCGTGATCGCTTCGCGCAAGCCGATCCGCTCGCTTGAGGACCTGAAGGGCCTGAAGCTGCGCATGAACTCCAACCCCACCAGTGTCCGCGCCTGGGAGCAGCTGGGCTGCGCCGTCACCGTCATCCCCTACACCGAGACGTATCTGGCGCTCAAGCAGGGCACTGTTGATGCCGTGACGTGCCCCGTCGTCGACGCGTATCTGTTCAAGTTCTGCGAAGTGGCGCCCTATCTGACGATCACCTATGAGTACCCGCAGCAGGTCGCCGTGGTCATGAACGACCGCAAGTTCCAGAAGCTGACGAAGGAACAGCAGGAAATCCTTCTTGACGAGATCAACAAGGCCGGCGACTACGTCACCGAGCAGGCTCTGAACAAGAGCGGCGAGATCATCGAGAAGATGAAGAAGGAATACGGCGTCGAGATGATCGAGGTTGACCTCGCTCCGTGGCGCGCCAAGATGGAGCCGTTCATCGAGGAGCTGGAGAACAGGGACTACATTCCCAAGGGCTACGCCGCCCGCATCCGCGCTGTCAAATAACGACGCGAAAAAACGGAGGTCCCTGCGCGGGATCTCCGTTTTTTCTGCGCATATCCAGCCGCGTCGGAGACGTTCCGCCGCGGCATATTTTAAAGGAGATGCTTTGAACATGATCATCAATCCTAACGTCGTCACCCTGAGCAACGAACAGCTGAAGGCCATCAGCGCCGCCGAGCCGGCGACGATCGGGCACTTCCGCAACTTCGGCTTCAATACCGTTCCGCTGTTCATCTCGCTGCCCGGCAAGCGCTTCATCGGACGTGCCGTCACCTGCAAACTGGCGTCGAACGACAGCACGCTGCTCCACAAAGTCACCGAGATGGTCGGCCCCGGCGACGTGCTCGTCGTTGACCGCGCCGGCGATCAGCAGTATGCAGCCCTGGGCGGCGTCGTCGCCTGGGCGCTGCACGTCAGCGGCGTCGAAGGCGTCATCATCGACGGCGCGGCGACCGACATCGCCGAGATCCGCGAGTACGATCTGCCCGTGCTCTACCGCCGTCTGTCGGCGATCACGACACGCCTGTTCGGCATCGATGGCGAGATCAACACACCCGTCACCTGCTGCGGCGTCACTGTCAACCCCGGCGACATCGTGCTGGGCGACGAAAACGGCTTTGTCGTGCTGCCGCCGGACGAGGCCGAAGCGCTGTGCCGGCGCGCGATCGAGATCCAGGACACGGAGCCCGGCAAGCGCGAGCGTATCGCCAACGGCGAGCACATGGCCGACATCACCCGCGCCGGTGCGCTCATCAAAGAATACTTCGAGAAAAACGCGAAATAGTTCCACAAAGCATTTTTACAGGAGGAATCGACCATGAGCAAGTTCCTGATGGCAGTCATCCAGATCGACTCGCAGGCCGACAAGCAGGCCAACCTTGAAAAAGTCGGGCGTTTCATCGACGAAGCCGCCTCGCACGGCGCGCAGTTCGTCGCGATGCCCGAGAACGTGCACTACTGCGGCCCCAAGGAAGGCACGTTTGCCAGTGCCGAACCTGTTCCCGGCCCGATGAGCGAGTTCTTCGCCGCCAAGGCCAGGCAGCACGGGATCTGGCTGCACTGCGGGTCTATCGGTGAAGTCATCCCCGGCGAGACCAAGCTGTACAACACGACGCTGCTGTACGATCCCCAGGGCGATCTTGCCTGCCAGTACGAGAAGATCCATATGTACGACGTGGAGATCAAGAACGGCCCTTCGACGCGCGAGTCGGACACGAAAAAGCCCGGCGACCGCATCGTCGTCTGTGACACGGACTTCTGCAAAATCGGCCTTTCGATCTGCTACGATATGCGCTTCCCCGAACTGTACCGCATCCAGGCGCTGATGGGCGCAAAGGTGCTGTTCGTCCCCGCCAACTACACGATGTTCACGGGCAAGGATCACTGGGAGTGCATCCTCAAGACGCGCGCCATTGAAAATCAGTGCTACGTCGTCGCTCCGGCTCAGATCGGCAAAAAGACCGCCTTCCAGGCTTATGGAAGGTCGATGATCATCAATCCCTGGGGCGTGACGATCGCCTGTGCCGAAGATCGCGAACAGGTCATCTATGCCGAGATCGATCCGGGCTATGTCGATCAGATCCGCGAGCAACTGCCCAGCCTGAAGAACCGTCAGCCCCGCGCCTACCGCTGGCCGGCTGAATAAAACGCATTTTTCAAAAAATCCACAGGAAAGGAAGTATCTCTTTGGCACACAAAATAGCCGCCGTCATCGACTGGATCCTCGGCTTCAACGGCTGTCTGATGATCGCCACGGCGACGCTCCAGATCGTTTCCCGCGCGCTGGGCAGGCCGATCGCCTGGACCGTCGAGCTGCTCACGTTCCTCGGCCTGTTTTCCGTCGTGCCCGGCGTGGCTTCGCACTTTCTCAAGGGCAGCGAGACGCGCGTCGGCATCTTCGTCGATTATTTTCCCCGCGTCCTGAAAAACCTGACCGAGTTCGCCGTCAACGCCCTCTGCACCGTCTTCGGCGCTCTGCTGCTGTACGCCACCTGGGACTACACCGGGCTGGTCGGCATGGGAAATCCCGAGCAGTACCTGCCGTTTCCTCCCGAGACGAACCTGATCCCCGTCTACATCCTCAGCGCTGCGATCATCTTAAACGGCCTCTGGAACCTGCGGCGCATCGTGACGGGCAAGCCTGGAGCCGAAGGAGGAAATCGCTGATGGTCTCTGTCGGACTTATCACAACGCTGATCGCCCTGCTGTTCCTCAAGGCCCCCGTCATCATCGCCATGGGCGCATCAGTCGCCGTGGGCTGCTGGCTCGGCGATCTGCCCTTTTATCTGATCGCGCAGGGTGTCATCGACGGCGCCATGTCGTGGAGCCTGCTGTCCATCTTCTTCTTCATGATGGCCGGCAACATCATGGGCGTGTGCGGCGTCGCCGACCAGATCTTCCGCTTTGCCAACGCCTGCGTGGGACACTGGCCCGGCGGACTGGCCCACGTCAACTGCCTGTGCTCGATGGTCTTCGCCGGCATCTCCGGCGCCGCTGCGGCCGACTGCGCCGCTCTGGGGCCCATCGAGATCAAGTCGATGACCGACAACGGCTACGACCTCAAATACAGCACGGGCATCACGCTCGCCTCTTCGATGGTCGGCCCCATCATCCCGCCCAGCGTGTTCTTCATCATGTTCGGCGTCGTCACCAACACCTCGATCGCGCGCCTGTTCGTGGCAGGCATTCTGCCCGGCGTGGTCATCAGCCTGGCGCTGATGCTGATGTGCGCACGCATCGCCGTCAAGCGTCCTGACATCTTCCCCCGCGGAGGCTACACGCCCATGCGCGAGCGGTGGCAGGTGTTCAAAAAGTCGATCTGGTCGCTGCTGGCTCCCGTCATCATCGTCTTCGGCATGACAAGCGGCTTCGTCAGCCCTACCGAGGCCGGAGTCGTTGCCGTGCTCTACTCCATCCTGCTTGGCGCCATCTACCGCACGCTGAGCTGGAAGGCGCTCTGGAACGCCGTGCGCGAATCGATGGTCATGGCATCGTCAAGCCTGATCCTCTTCGGCTTCGCCTCGACGATGTCGTACATCCTGACGATGGAGATGCTGCCCAACAAGCTGGCCACGCTCATCCTCAGCCTGACGCAGAACAAGTACGTCGTGCTCATCCTCATCGACCTGCTGCTGCTCCTGCTGGGCTGCTTCATGTCGGCCGCCAGCGCGATGATCCTGCTCACGCCTATCCTCCTGCCGCTGATGGAGCAGCTCGGTGTGTCCACGCTCCAGCTGGGCGTGCTGATGTGCTTTGCCCTCACCATCGGCATCGCCACGCCGCCGGTCGGCATGGGCCTGTACATCCTCGCCGACATCACGCATCAGAAGATAGAGCACGTTGTCGAAGGCTTCATGCCATTCTTGCCCGCTCTGCTGATCATGCTGGTCATCCTCACCCTCGTGCCGCAGTTCTCCACCTGGCTTCCCGGGCTGCTGATGCCGTAAGGCAAAATTCAAAGCCACGACGAAGGCACGAAGACGCAAAGAAACACGAAGATAAGGCTATCAAAAAGCGAGCGCCGGAAAATGTCCCGGCACTCGCTTTTTGTTTACAGATGATTTTTTACCGACGCGTTTATCAGCCGTTTGTCCGTTCTCCCGTTTCAAAGAAATGAGCCACTTGTTCCTTGCTCATGCCCTCGATGCCAAGATTTCTGGCACAGCGTCCCTCAGCGCGGAAGTCCTTGCCGTAGATGGAGCTGGTCAGCTGAATCACCGCGTCAATGTTTGGAGTCGGCACGCCGGCAATGCGCCCCAGTTCGGAGATCGGCACAAGACTCATGGGCACGTCCTCGGTCACGTAGCGTGCATCGATCGTCTTCGGGGCCATGATGTCGGCGTAAGCGCCGTTGTGCTGTATCAGCTCGAACAGAGTGTCTCCGCTTGTTTCATATGACTGTCTCATCCATTCTTCTGCACTTGCGATGTGAACGCCATAAGCCGCGGCAACTGCGGAGCGCTCTTTGTCGATCTGGCTCACCAGCTTGGCAACTGACGGGGTGATTCCGTCGACATAATAATGGAAGCCATTTTTGTCGTTTTCGATGCGGCCGATATTGAGAAGCACCGGTGTGGGATGGAACAGCGCACCGATGTTGGAGAAACTCGTCTCCAGGCAGTTTTTCGCAGGCACGAACTGAGGGTAATAAGGAGCAAGCAGGTCCAGGACTTCTCTCGTCCGATTTGCTGGGAAGGCGCCCAGCGCAACTTCCTTTTTCACGCCGTAGATCTCAACCGATGCGGGACCAGTCTTGCGGCAGGAATAGATCAGTGTCTGCGCTTCCGCGATCACAATGTCCGCTGTGCAGCCCTTTTCACGGATCGTGCTCAGGAACTCAACAGCACCGCCCGTGCGTCCCGGATTGAGCACAACGACCTGCCCGTCAGTCAGCGCACTGCAGCAGGCTTCTGCGATCATCCGATGCGTAAACGACGGCGTCACGACCATGATCAGATGAACACCGCGGATCGCCTCATCGACGTTCTCCGTGACCATGTTCAGCTTCCATTTGGCCGTCGTTCCGCCGGCAGTGAGCTCTATCCCGCCGGCAGCTCTGATCCCTTCAAGATATTGCGGGAACAGATCGCAGAGATTGACCTTAACGCCGCAGCTGCTCAGATAACCGGCAATCGCCGTTCCACCGTTTCCGGCCCCGATCACAGCGACCATAGTCTCTTTCATTCCACCAGCCTCCTCAAATCTAATAATCATCAACGGAGGCTCCGCCGTGCGGAAAAAGCAGGCACGGCAGAGCGGGGAGAATCCGTTTAGCGCTGTTCCTTCTTAAAATTAGGATTCCAGAAGAACAGACGAAGCACACCGATGATCGCCAGTGACGCAGCGCAGAAAAGTAGCCCTGTCATCGCCGCCCCCAGACTGCGAATGATGTACGGATACGCCGTTGTCACCAGACCGCCACCGATGAACGGGCTCATCAGCGGCCCGTCGAGCGCGTAAACGGAACCGGCGTCCGTCTCCATCTTCGGATCAGCTGTGCGCAGCAGCATATAGCCGACAGCAGCGACGCCCGTAAACGCACCAAAGCGGATGATGCCGTGCTCGAACCAGTTGTCAGAAAAGATACGCGGGCTGAGCCAGAAGAACCACACCAGCATCAGCAGCGTGACCGTAACGGCAGTGATCAGCAGAGGCGCCCAGTAGGCGATCACGACGGGCACTCTGATCGAGGCCATCGCTCCGACTACAAGAATCTCAAGTGCCAGGCCCTGGATGCGGAGGAAAATCTTCCGGTCAAACATGTCAGCCAGAGACGTGCGCTGGACGATCTGGTTGATCAGCATGCCGCCGATCATCGCAAACGGGAACAGAGGCAATCCCTTGTAACCAAACGCCTGTCCGAAGCTCCAGACGATCGCGCGCCCAATCAGGACCGCAATGCCGATCACTGCCAGATGGAACGCGAAAGGCTCAACGACATCCTGGCTGATCGTCATGAACGAACCAGGAACGCGCTCTCCTTCCGGAAACACTTCTTTCGCTCCGCCCGACGAAGCAGGTTCAGTGAGCACTCGCGTGTATTTCTTGCGAACGCCGTAGTTGATGATGATCATGCCGCCGAAGATACCGACCAGAAGACCGATCGTCGCCGTCGTTGGACCGAGAGCGGCTCCGTCAGCCCAGTTGAGCAGCTCGGGATTTTCAAAAACCGTCGCCATGCCGCTGGCCGTACCGTGCCCGCCAGCAAAGCCGATCTCGAAGACAGAGCCGAACAGAGGGTTGACACCCCACACCGGCGTCAGGATGGCCGCGCACAGCAGACAGTGCACGCCAACCTGCATGAAGCTGTTTGACCAGAGCCAGGCAAGGCCAGCCGCCGCGTCACGGACCATGCCCCTGTCCGTCTCGCCCTTTTTGATGCCGAGCAGCATACAAGCAAAGACGATCGTGATCATGGGCGTAGGCAGCGCGCCAATGGAACTCATCATGACCGGAGGAATGACCTTGAGGAAGTGCGGCCCAAGCAGCATTCCCATCAGCCCCGCAAGGAGCGAAGCAGGGATAAAAGCCTTGCGCAGGAAGGAAACCTTGACACGAATGATCGTAGCGACAAACAGCAGCACCCCGACGACCGAAACGTAGTACAGCACGTTGTTCAGTGTTGCGCCCTTGATTGCTTCTAACGGAATCATAAATACAGTCCCCCTTCTATCAGCTTCAGGTTATTTGACGTACAACAGCAGCACCGCCTGACCGACTCAGCGAAAAACACAGTGTGGCCACTCCCCCTGTTCTTCGCATCAGTCCGTAACTCAGTGGTGCCGCGGCAGACCAAAAAATTTATTTTCGCTAAGAAATAATTTTTCTTCTTTCACGCAATATTAGCACATAAATTTTCTTCTCGCAAGAAGTAAAAAATTATTTCTTCTTTTTCGTTTGTTCTGGAAAGAAAATCTGTTATACTCATTTTCAGGAACCATAGTTCCCGCAAAGGAGTGCACTACGAATGACGTTGTATGAACTGCTCGACCGCATCCGGCTGGAACGTCCGTCGCTCCCGGCGGCTCAGCAGCAGGTGGCGGCCTACGTCGTCGATAACTATTATCAGATCCCCTTTCTCTCGATCAGCGCGCTGGCTGCAAACATCGGCGTCAGCGACAACACGATCGTGAAGTTTTGCATGCGCTTCGGCTTCGACAAATTTGCTCAGTTCAAGGACATCTTTTCCAGACATGTCCATTCAGAGCTCGTCATGTTCAACAAGGTCTCCCGCGAAAACGAGACGGCGAGCGAAAAAAATGACTTCTTTCAGCAGAGCATCGACGAAGACACCGCCGCGATCAGGTCTACACTGCAAAATCCACGCAACAGAGAAAACCTCCCCAAGCTGATCGAGATGCTCGGCAGTTCTAAGCACATCTACATCACGGGAGGCCGGGCCTCAAGCATGATGGCCAGCTACTTCGCCAATCTGCTGCGCTATCTGGGGCTCGCTGTGCATGACGTGAATTTCGGCATCGGGGATTATCTTGACCGCCTCTCCATGGTCAAAAAAGAAGACCTGATGATCGTCATCAGTTTGGCGCGCTACACCGCTCAGGTCGTCGACGCCGTGCGCCAGCTCCACAGCGACGGTATACCGATCGTGCTCATAACAGACACGGGAATCTCACCCATGCAGACTTATTCAAAACTCACGTTCTCTTGCGGCAGTGCATCCGGCTACTACTTCCCCAGCTACGCTGGATGCCTGTCGCTGATCGGCGTCATCTGCCGCGCCGCGGCCAGCAGCCGCAAAAAGGACGCTGCCGAGCATATTCGCTTCCTCGAAGAGCGACTGCTCAACCATGGCGTGTTTATCTGATTTTCACCAGCCTAAAATTTAGATTCAACAAAAAAGTTCCACGCAGAACATCATCACGATGTCTGCGTGGAACTTTTTTCGTATGCGTTTATTTACTAGGCGTTTTTTGTGCCGCAAGCGGAGCAAAGTAAGTGATCGCCTCGTCAACAAAGCTTTTGATGAACTTGTTGCTGTTTTTGACGTGATAGATGACGTACACGCTGTGACGCGGCGGCGAGGGATCAAGCGTATAGGACACAAAGCCCTTTTCTTCCATGGCGCGAGCGACTGCAGCCGGCAGGATGATCCAGTCGTGACTGCCTCGCAGATATTGCTCGGCAGTCGGTGTGACGTTGACGCGAATTTTGGCGGACGAGATGTCCCACCACTGATCATGCCATTCCTGAAAATCCGCACCAAAGGCCTCGAAAACTTCGTTCCCGGGCCTCAGCTCGCTGGGGTGCAGTACGGTCTTTTTTCCGCGGTCATGAGAAGAATCGCGCATGACCGCCCGGTACTCTTCCTCATATAAAAGTTCCGAGCGAAGGTCGGGGTGGTTGGAAGGCGAATGTGCAATGCCGATGTCGACGCGCTGATCTTCTACTAATGAGAGGATCTCCGCAGTATGGTGATCTTCGAGGGTGATGCAGAGGCGCGGAAACTTTCGCTCCAGCTCTACGACCATCGGCGGCAGAAGATAGTTCTGCACGCTGTTGATACAGGCAACGGTAAGATACGACAGCTCGGGATTGCGGCGCAGTTCCATCGCCTGGCTGTACAGTGTGAGGATGCACTCGGCAATGTCGGAAAAGTTTTTGCCCGCAGGGGTCAGCTTGACCTGAGGCTTTCCCTTGCCGCGCTCGAACAGCGACACGCCCAGTTCCTTTTCCAGCAGCAGGATACGCTTGCTCGTCGCCGACTGGGTGATGAAATGGCTGTTCGCTGCCCTGGTGATGCTGCCGGATTTCCACACGTCGAGAAACAGCCTTAGGTCATTCATGTCCACAGCATCCACCTCCTTAACAGTCCAATGAGGAATATTATAAACAAAAAACGCTCATTTTACAACTATTATAACCCAACTTATAATACTTACAGGTTCAAGTCTTTTATTTATAGGGGGAATTCGATGACATTTTCGATCGAAAACATCAAAGAAGCCCGCGAACGGATCGCGCCTTATATCGCAAAGACGCCGCTGCTGCGTCTGTACAGCATGGACGCGTTTCTGGGCTGCGAAGTCTACGTCAAGGCGGAGTGTATGCAGATCACTGGCGCGTTCAAGCTGCGCGGCGCGATGAACAAGACGCTCTCGCTGACAAAGGACGAGCTCGCCCGCGGCGTGGTCACGGCTTCGTCGGGAAACCATGGCAAAGGCGTCGCCTACGCCGCTAATAAGCTTGGCACAAAGGCAACGGTCGTCATTCCCCGCACTGCGCCGACGGTAAAGATCGAAGCGATCCGTGCGTTGGGAGCGGAAGTGATCCTCTGCGACGCGGCTGAGCGATTTGACGTGGCGCGAGAGGTGTGCGAAAAGACAGGCGGCGTGATGATCCCGCCGTTCAATGACGAGCAGGTAATGGCAGGACAGGGAACGATCGGTCTGGAGCTGGCCGAACAGTGCCCCGAGCTTGACAGGGTGATCGTCCCGGTCGCCGGCGGCGGGCTGATCAGCGGCGTCGCGACCGCTGTCAAGGCCTGCATGCCAAAGACTCAGGTATGGGGGGCCGAACCGGCAGAACGAGCTCGTTACACGGCCAGTCTGGCAGCCGGTAAGCCCGTTTCGGTCGAGATGAAATACACGATCGCCGATGCGCTGGCCGCAACGATTCCCGGCGACAAGTGCTTCCCTGTCGTTGCCGCAAATACGGATGGATTTGCCGCAGTGGATGACGAATTCCTGCTCAAGGGGATGAAGCTCCTACTCACAGAAGGCAAGGTCCTCGCCGAGCCGTCGTCGTGCATCGGCATCGGTGCAGTGCTTCAGGGCTGCATCAAGGTCACTCCGGGCGAAAAGGTCTGCTTCGTTCTTTCCGGCGGCAGCGTCAGCCTTGAACAGCTCGACGTGCTGAAAAGCGTTTCGTTGTGATCTATGGCGGAAAACGGGGGCGATAACGATGGACGTTTATCAGAAACTGCGCGAAATGGATTTGGCACTGCCGGCACTTCCCGTTTCGGGCGGAAATTACGCACTGGTGACGAAAACCGGAAATCTGCTGTTCACGTCCGGCCAGACGCCTAAGGAAAACGGTGTGCTGATCAAAAAGGGCAAAGTCGGACGCGAGGTCAGCGAGGAAGAAGGCTATCAGCTGGCGAAAAGATGTACGCTCAACGCCCTGGCTGCGGTCGAAAACGCAGCAGGCAGCCTGGACAATGTCGTCAGGATCGTCAAGGTCACCGTGTTCGTCAGCAGCGATCCAGCGTTCACCGCTCAGGCAAAAGTCGCCAACGGCGCGACTGACCTGCTTGTCGAACTGTTCGGCGCAGAAAACGGACGTCCAGCCCGCAGTGCCGTGGGCATGGCAGTCCTTCCCGGCGACGCTCCCTGCGAAGTGGAGCTGATCGCCGAAGTAAAAGCGCAGTGAAAGCGGGTGCTTCCTTTGGCGACAAACGAAGAGCGGCTTCTTGAGTATTTCCGCATTCACGAGCAGGAAATGCTCGACGACCTGAAAGCGCTGGTAGAAAAGGACTCCCCCTCGCTGAACAAAGAGCTTGCCGAGCAGTGCGCCGACGTTCTTGAAGACATCCTGCGCAAGCGCATTGGCGACCTCGGCACGATCACTGCGTATCCGAACGAAAAATACGGGCGCAACATCCTCTTCCGCAACAAGACGGTACGCGAGAACAAAATCGCCATCACCGGACATTACGATACAGTCTGGGACAAAGGCGCGGTCGAGCCGATGCACCTCGACGGCGATCACCTTCATGGTCCCGGCGTGCTCGACATGAAAAGCGGCGACGTTTACATCATCTGGGCGCTGAAGGCGCTGCATGACCTCGGGATCGAGCTGAAGACACAGTACGATGTGTGTTTCACCAGTGATGAAGAGATCAGCGGCCTCGTCTCGCGCCCGCTGATGAAGGAACTTTTCGCTGGATACAGCGCCGCCCTTGTAGCCGAGCCTGGCGAGGAGAAGACGGGCCGCATCGCTACCCGGGCACCTGGTCTGCGACGCTATATCGTCGAGATCACGGGCAAGGCCGCCCACTCCGGCGCGGCACACAAGGACGGCATCAACGCGATCTGGGAGATGGCTCGCCAGATCGACAAGCTCCAGCGGATGACTGACTACTCGCGCGGACTCACTTTCAGCGTCGGCGTCTGCAAAGGCGGCGAAAAGATCAATATCGTGCCCGACTACGCCCGGTTCGATATCGACACGCGCTTTCTTTACTCTGAAGACGGACAGAAAGTGTACGATACGATCATGAATCTGAAGAGCGAGATTCCCGGAACATCGATAAAAGTGACGGAGATCGCCCATCAGGAACCGATCGAAAAGACGCCTGCCAACAACGCTCTCTATGCCGCGCTGTGCGAGGCGGGCAAGGCCGTGGGCTACGAGATCGGCGAGTTCACTTGGGGCGCGTGCAGCGACGCCAATTATTTCGCGCGTCTGGGCATGCCTGTGCTCTGTTCGCTCGGCTGCTGCGGCGACGGTATCCATCAGCGGCACGAGTACATCGACCTGAAGCATTTTGTGCCGCGTGCAGCTGTACTCGCGTCTCTGCTGACGCGACTTTAAAAACACTATACAGGAGGAATGAACATGTCTGCACAGAACAAGGCCAGCGAAGGCTGGATCATGAGAATGACACGCACTGTGGAGCGCGTCGGCAACAAAATGCCTCACTCAGCGTACCTGTTCCTCTATCTGATGATCATCATCTGCGTCGCTTCGGCGATCTGTTCGTTCTTCGACGTCGGCGTAACGTACACGACGATCGGGAAAAACGGCGCCTCGGTCGAAACGACAGTCAAGGTGTACAACATCCTTTGCAAAAAGGGCATCGCCGACTATCTGACAAAGATGCTGACGGAGTACAAAGGCCTGACGCTGCTGGCTCAGAACATCATGGTCGTGATGTCGTTCTCCGTCGCTGAAGAATCCGGCTTCTTCTCGGCGCTGATGCGCAAGTCGCTGCTTTCAGCCCCCAAGTCGCTAGTTGTTTATGCTCTTTGCGTGATCGGCGTATGCTGCAACATCTGCGGCGACGCGGGCATGATCCTCGCGTGCAGCCTCGGCGCGATCATCTTCAAAGCCATCGGCCGCAACCCGTGGATCGGCGGCATCACCGGCTACGCTTCATGCGCCGCCGGCTACACGGCCAACGTTATCCCCGCCTCCATCGACGCCAACCTCTCCAACATCACCCAGCAGGTCTGCGATGCAATGGGGATCAACGCGACAGTCCATGTCTTCTCCAACTACACGTTCATGGTCGTCTCCACGTTCATTCTCGCGCTCGTCTGCACTGTTATCTGTGAGACGTTCCTCGTCAAGATGATGGGCGATCGCAAGAGCGCGCCCACACCAGAGGAGCTAGACAAGGCGCGTCTGACCCCCGAAGAGGGCAAGGGACTTCGCGCCTCCGGACTCGCGTTCCTGATTCTTACGGGACTGCTGCTGTGGGCCACCGTTCCGGCTGACGGCATGCTGCGCAATGCTCAGGGACAGCTGCTGCCGCGCTCGCCGCTGATGACAGCGCTGGTGCCGCTGCTGTTTATCGCCTTCGTCGTGCTCGGTTCGGTCTACGGCATTGCCAGCGGCTCGATCAAGAAGTCCAAGGACATCCCCGTGATGATGGCGACCGGCGTTTCCAAGAACTCCGCCACCTGGGTCGTGTTCTTCTTCGTCTCGCAGTTCCTCTACATGTTCAACACCAGCAAGCTGGCCACTGTCATATCCGTCGGAGGCGAACGTCTGCTCCGCTCCATCGGCCTGACCGGACTGCCGCTGATGCTGATCTTCATCGTGGCTGTCGCGATCATCAACGTCTTCATGTATTCGGCCTCGTCCAAATATCTGATTCTTGCGCCGATCTTTGTGCCCATGTTCGCCAACCTCGGTCTTGATCCTGCGCTCACGCAGCTGGCTTACCGCATCGGCGATTCGTGCACCAACAGCATCACGCCGCTCAACGCCTGCCTGATCGCCTGCGTCGCCATCCTCAACAGCTACCGCGACGAACGATACAACACCGAAGAGGCCGGCATCGGAACTATCATCGCCCCGACGTTCGTCTTCTGCATGGCGCTGCTGATCACCTTCATCGTGCTTTTCGTCATCTTCTGGCTCGGCAAATTCCCCATCGGCATCGGAGCCTAATCTTCGCTTCACAGTAAATAAAACTGCCCAGAGCAGAACATTCTCAGCGTTCAGCTCTGGGCGGTTTTCGTATTCAGCTTCTCGAATTTATACCTGTACGAGCGCGGCAACAGCCTCGCGCATGGCCTCGAAACCCAGCGCCGCGTTCAGTTCGTCGATCTTCATGAACGACAGGTGAGCGCCGACGTAATTGCGGAAGGCGTTGAATCTGGCGCCGTACAGATCGCTTTCGTTCATGCCGTACTGTTCCGCGGCCAGGCGGCGCAGCAAGGCAACGGCGCGCGCCGCCGCCGGCATGGAAAGTACGTAGTCGCCGTCGCCGAAGTAGACGGCAAACCACTCATGCCGATGGGGCTTGGGCAGTTCTGTCTGCGACGGAGCGAGCAGGCCCAGCTCGACGGGATCGCGCTCGGCCATCAAGGCCGCGACGGCCAGGCAGTCGACGACTTCCGCTTCTTTTTCGGGCTTATTGGGAGCAACGTGAGCGCACGCCTGCGTGAGGATGACCGAGGCTGGCAGACCGCGCTCGATCGACTCGGCCAGCGACATGACGAGATGCCCGCCCTTGCCCGCTACGGGATAATCGGTGCGGAAGGCGCCGTCGGAGTTCCAGCTGTGGATCTGGCACTTGGCGATGTCGTGCGCGATCTGGGCGGTGATGATGGCGTCGCGGTCAAGGCGGCAGCCGAAATAGCGCTGGTACATCTCGCAATAAAACAGCGATGTGTCAATGTTCAGCGCTACGTGGACGGCCAAGCCCCCGGGGTAGGCGTGGTGGCTGTTCCAGCCGCTGCCGGGCGTGGTCTCAAACGGCTGTACGGGCCCTTCGGGCGGGAACAGGTCGGCCGCGGAGGTCTTGGCCGGATCGATGAGCCCGCGCCGCACCAGCTGCTCATGAAGGCGTGCGGCTTTGTCTGGGTCATCCCAGCGCTTTAAAAAGCGCAGCTTAGGATCGCTGAGCAGGTCAAAGCACGCCCGGCGCAGCACGTCGTCGTGAACGGACGCGGCGGCCTCTGCCACGGTACGGCAGGCATGGGCGATCAGTGCCGAGTCGCGGATCACGTCTGCCGGATGGCGCGGCAGTTCGGCCATTTTCAGCGGCTGTCCGGCGGCGGCCGGCGCGGCAAATGAGTTTTTGAACAGTGTGTTCTCGTCGTACATCGTTTTTCACCTCGCGAAAATGCGGAAGTCAGCCCCGCTTGTTGAAAATTTATCTGATTATACCGCAAATTCCGACAGGATGAGAAAAATATGTTTTTCGCCAATGCAATCAAAGAAAATCTATGGACAAATATTTGTGCGGCTATTATAATTAAATCACGCACGGCGGTTAAATAAAGCTCGCTTGCAGTCTTGTTTTCCGCCGTTCAAATATCGTATGCTGAGGGAGGAAAAACAATGAAAAAAGCGTTAGCGGTTTTACTGGCGGCAACACTTGTGCTGGGCGCGGGAGCTGCTCTGGCCGAGCCCAAGTACAAAGAGCACATCGTCTATGGCGACAACGCCCAGATCGTGCTGCTCGACCCGCACGGCAGCAACAACGACAACGAGCACCACGGTCGTCTGTTCATCATGTCGCACGACCGCCTCTCCTACTACAACAACGAGACGAAACAGCTTGAGCCGGAGCTGGCAAAAAGCTGGGAGTTCAACGACACGTTCGACAAGATCCGCGTGGTCCTGCGCGACGACGTGAAATTCCATAACGGCGAACCGCTGACCGCTGCCGACGTAGAATTCTCGCTCGGCCGCAAGCGCGCCGGCCCTATCACGCAGTTCTACGACCATGCCGAGATCGTGAACGACCACGAGCTGGTCATCTGCCTGAAAAAGCCCAACACCGACTTTATGGCGCTGATGGCCACCACGCCCGCCTCGATCGTCTGCAAAAAGGCCGTTGAGTCCGACCCCAAAGCCGGTTACGCCATTGGATCCGGCCCCTGGATCATCGACGTTGACAAGTATGTGCCGTCCGACCGCGTGGAGCTGCACCGCAACGACAACTACTGGGGCGAAGTGCCCAAGACGAAGTTCTTCACGTTCCGCTACATCGGCAACGCCTCGTCGCGCCTGATCGCCGTGCAGAACGACGAAGTTGACGTGACCTACGAGATCTCGTTCAACGAGATGGAGGACGCCAAGGCCGACCCGAACATCGAAGTGGTGCCCTACTCCGGCACCTCCACGCAGTATCTGGCCTTCAACAACTCCAGCGGGCCTGCCACCGACATCAACCTGCGTCTGGCCATCGCCCACGCGATCAACCGCGACGAGATCATCCAGGTGGTCGGCGATCCCAACGGCAAACCCACTTACACGCAGTTCAACTGGGCCGCGTCCGGCTACAAGCCCGATTTCGCCACGACCATCGGCTACGACCCCGAAAAGGCCAAGGAATACGTGGCCAAGTGCAACGGCAACACCAAGCTGCAGATCATGGTCAACACCACCAGCGAGATCTATAAGGACGAGGCCGAAGTCATCCAGGAGCAGTGCCGCAAGGTCGGCATCGACATCGAGATCTGGGAAGTTGACGGCGCCGGCCTGTCGGCCAACTCGCGCTACCGCTCGCCCAAGCACCAGGCGCTCCTCTACGCTATCAGTTACGGCATGTACAACAGCGACATCGCCCGCACGCTGGGCGTTGACAGCAACGCCAACAAGGGCATCGTCAACGACGCGCGCATCTCCGAGCTGCTGAACGAAGGCGTGCGCACGCTCGATCCGGAAAAGGTCAAGGCCATCTACGGCGAGATCCAGGACATCGTCCACGACAAAGTCTATTATGTGCCGCTGTTCTACCGCAGCAAGACGCTCGTGTGGCGCAAGGGCTTCGGCGGCGTCACCCCCGATCCTCTCAGCCGCCACAACTTCCGCTACGCCTATATGGAAGAGAAATAAGCGCGCCGGGCATATCGTTCTAACAGAATAGCGTCATACAACACGCGGGAGCTTTACACGAATGTTCGGCAAAGCTCCCGCTTTTTTCCAAAAATGCTGATAAAACACGTCATTTCCTGCGAAACGCAGCCCGAGGGGCTTCTCCAACGTACGTAAGTACGCCTCCGAAGCCCCTTTCGGGCAGGTTTCTTCGGATCTGACGCGTTTTCTCAGCATTTTCCAGCGCTGATCGAAATCCGCCCAAGAAGATCGACCGGCGTTGGCTCAATACTTCTTTTTCTAAACAGCTTGTAATACTAATTCACGTCTAAAACGTAATGCACATCACCAGCTTCCGTCTCGCATACTCGTTCTCATGGTGTTTGTGTGCCGCAGTCGGAGTCGGGCGGCCACATAGGGCCGCCCCTACGAACATTTTTAGTCATTTTGACGTGAAAGAGTATAAAGTATTTATTCTGGATACGGCGGTGATTGTGACACCATGCAAAGATATATCATCAAAAGGATCTTGATGCTCATCCCGGTCATCCTCGGCGTGTCGTTCCTCGTCTATGTGATGATGGACCTGGCGCCGGGCAACATGATCGACATGATCAGCGGCGACATGACCGAACAGGAAGTAGCGCAGCTGTACCACGAATACGGCTACGACCGCAGCGTGTTCTACCGCTACTTTCATTATATGAAAGGTCTGGTGCGGGGCGACCTGGGCTATTCCCCCGTCTACCGCCAGGAAGTGTGGAAGCTTTATATGCAGCGGCTGCCCGCCACGATCAAGCTGGCCGGCGCGTCGATTTTGGTGTGCATCGTGCTTTCCATCCCGCTGGGCATCAAATCGGCCACCAAACGCGGCTCGTTGACCGACAACACCTGTTCGGTGCTGGCCATTTTGGGGCTGTCGATGCCCAACTTCTGGCTGGGGCTGATGCTGATGGTCTATTTCGGCCTGCGGCTGCACTGGCTGCCCTCAAGCGGCGACACCGAGGGCATAAAAAGCCTGATCCTGCCGGCCTTCACCGTCGGCACGGGACTGATGGCCACGCTGATGCGCACCACGCGGTCGAGTATGCTCGACGTTTTGCGCCAGGATTATCTGCGCACGGCCAGATCGAAGGGCGTGCCGGAGCGCACCGTCATCAACAAGCACGCACTGCGCAACGCGCTGATCCCCATCATCACCGTCATCGGCAACCAGATGGGCCATGCCCTGGGCGGCGCCGTGGTGACGGAAAACGTGTTCTCGTGGCCGGGCGTGGGACGAATGCTTATTGACGCCATCCGTCAACGCGACGCCAACACTGTCACCGGCTGTTTGATCATGACGACGATCATGATCAGCGTCATCATGCTGATCGTCGATATCGTCTACGCGTTCGCCGATCCCCGGTTGAAGGCGCAGTACGCCGCGCCGCGCAAGATCGCGCCAAAGACGCCTCAAGCGGAAGGAGGGGAGCGCGCATGAGCGAGATGTCAGTTGTGCGCAAATACCGCAAGCGCAGCCGCGCCGCCGAGATCTGGCGCAATTTCCGCAAGAACAAGGGCGCGATGCTGGGGCTTTTTATCCTGGTCGTTATCTTTGCCATCGCGCTGACTATAGAGTTCTGGCTGGACAAAGACCTGGTCGTGGGCCAGCATGTGGCGCAGCGGCTCAAGCCGCCCAGCTGGGCGCATCCGTTCGGCACCGACGACAAGGGCCGCGAGATGCTGTGGCGCGTGCTCTACGCTTCGCGCTACTCCATCGCCATCGGCTTTGTGGCCGTGGTCGTGTCGCTGCTGGTGGGCGTGCCGCTGGGCGCCGTGGCAGGATATTACGGCGGCCGCACGGAGACGCTGATCATGCGCGTGGCCGACGTGTTCTCGGCCATCCCTTCCATCCTCATGGCTGTAGTCGTCGTCTCGGTGCTCGGCAACGGAACGATCAATCTGATGATCGCCGTAGGCATCTCGTCGGTGCCGAACTTTGTGCGAACTACGCGCGCCGCCGTGCTGACGGTACGCAACGAGGAATATATCGAGGCAGCCCGCGCGCTCGGCAAGAGCAATCTCTACATCATCTTCATGCATGTGCTGCCCAACTGCCTGTCGCCCATTTTGGTGCTCACTACGCTGCGCGTGGCAAGTGCCATCATCACGGCGTCCAGCCTGAGCTTCCTCGGTCTCGGCATCTCGCCGCCCACGCCGGAATGGGGCTCGCTGCTCAATGCGGGGAAACAGTTCATCCGCCGTTACAGCTATCTGACGCTGTTCCCCGGCCTGGCCATCATGATCACGGTGCTGTCGTTCAACATGGTCGGCGACGGCCTGCGCGACGCGATGGACCCCAAGCTGAAGCGTTAGGAGGCGCAAAAAATGACCGATACAGCAAAAACTACCACAGGCGCGCCTCAGAACGACCTGATCCTCGACATCCGCGACCTCACCGTACATTACGTGCTCGAGGACGACTGCGTCGAGGCCGTCAACGACATCTCATTGCAGCTCAAAAAGGGCCGCATCCTCGGTCTCGTCGGCGAGACCGGCGCGGGCAAGACGAGCACAGCACTGGCCATCCAGAATCTGATCCCCTCGCCGCCTGGCGTGATCAAAAGCGGCTCGATCATGCTCAACGGCCGCGATGTGCTGAAGATGAGCGAAAAGGAGCTGGAAGCCATCCGCGGCAAGGATGTCTCGATGATCTTCCAGGACCCGATGACCAGCCTCAATCCCGTATTCACCGTCGGCGAGCAGATCGCCGAGAGCATCCGCCTGCACGAAAACTGCTCCGACCGCGAGGCGCTGGAGCGCGCCGGCGACATGCTGGAACTGGTGCGCATCCCACGCGAGCGCGCCGTTGAGTACCCGCATCAGTTCTCCGGCGGCATGAAGCAACGCGTCGCCATCGCCATCGCGCTGGCGTGCAATCCGCATCTGCTGCTGGCCGACGAGCCGACGACTGCGCTTGACGTGACCATCCAGGCCCAGGTGCTGGACATGATGCTCAGCCTCAAGCGACAGCTCAACACGTCGATGATCTTCATCACGCACGACCTCGGCATCGTCGCCGAGATCTGCGACGAAGTGGCCGTGATGTATGCCGGCCGCATCATCGAGCGCGGCACGCTGGAAGAGGTATTCAACCACACCAAGCATCCCTATACGGAAGGCCTGTTCAACTCCATCCCCGACATCAGCAACCGCAAAGCCGAGCTTCAGCCCATCCCCGGACTGATGCCCGACCCGACCAAGCTGCCCAAGGGATGTGCCTTTGCGCCCCGCTGCCCGTACTGCCGCAGCGAATGCATCGACACGCCGCAGAAAGAACGGATGTTCTCAGCCACGCACGGTGTGCGCTGCACTGCTTACAACGATCCGGCGTTCCGCATCAGAAGGGAGGAGATCGACTCATGAGCAGCCCCATTCTCGAAGTCCAGGGTCTGAAAAAATATTTCCGCACCGGGCGCGGGATGCTGCACGCCGTTGACAACATCTCCTTCACGCTCGAACAGGGCAAAACGCTCGGCATCGTCGGTGAAAGCGGCTGCGGCAAATCGACGACAGGACGGTGCGTGCTGCGTCTGATCGAACCGACCGCCGGCCGAGTGCTCTTCGAAGGGGCCGATCTGCTGACGCTCAGCAAGGCCGAGCTTCGCAAGCGCCGCGCCGACATGCAGATCATCTTCCAGGATCCGTTCTCATCGCTCGATCCGCGCAATACCGTCATGCAGACGATCGCCGAGGGCGTGAAGATCCGCGGCCATTACAAAACGCCAGCTCAGATCGAAGCCCGCGTGCTTGAGCTGATGGAGACGGTCGGCCTGGCCGAACGGCTTATCAACAGCTACCCTCACGAGCTCGACGGCGGCCGCCGCCAGCGCATCGGCATCGCCCGCGCCCTGGCTGTGGAGCCCAAGCTGATCGTGTGCGACGAGCCGGTGTCGGCGCTCGACGTCTCGATCCAGGCGCAGATCCTCAACCTGCTGCGCGAACTGCAAAAGAAACTGGGACTGACGTACATCTTCATCACGCACGACCTGGCCGTGGTCAATCACATCAGCGACGAGATCATGGTGATGTACCTCGGCCAGACGGTGGAAAAAGCGCCCACGGAAGAGCTGTTCGATCATCCCGTCCATCCTTATACGAAGTCGCTGCTCTCGGCCATCCCCATCCCGCGCGTCGGGGCGAACAAAAACCGCATCCTCATCCGCGGCGAGGTCAGTTCGCCCATCGATCCGCCGGACGAGTGCCGCTTCGCCTCGCGCTGCGACCACTGCACGGACGTCTGCACGGCGTCGTGTCCCCCGCTGCGTGAGATCTCACCGGGACACTTTGTGGCCTGCCACAACTTTTCGGCATAAGGGGGCGTGTTCATGACGCTGAAGGTCCAGCACTTTCCCGATGACATGTCGCACTTCGCGATCCCCAAAAAGGATTTCGACCGCTGTCTGCTCTGCGGGCTGTTTGAAGAGACCGCAGAGGTGAACGGCGAAAAGCGAGCCTTCTACACCTACATCGCCGACGGACTGCCGTATGATTCGCAGTGCCTCGTCGTCGCGCCGCCTGATGATGAAGATCCCGCCGCATTTCTGGAATCGAGCGGCCTGAAAGAATTCGCCGACCGCGAACAGGTCTTTCTGCACCTGCTCATTCCCCGCGAGCGGTGGAACTTCGACGGCAGCGACGCCGATTATATGAACATGGTCTATGCCCGCGTGCAGTCGCGCGATTATTACGTGACGATGCAGGACAACATCTACGCGTTCGGCTTTGGCCGCGGAGCGACCGTGGCGATGCAGGCAGCCATGAAAGAAAGCCAGTGGTGGAGCGGTCTGGGCACGATCGGTGCGCTCGACGGCGCGGCAATGCTCAACTCTGAGCCCAAGCCGGACGAGGCCGACCGCACGATCAACCTCACCGGCGAGATGATCCTGCAAAGCGGCCGCGGTCCGCTGCCCGTCTGGATGGCCTTCCCCCGCAAGGGCGCGCCTGAGAGCGCCGTCGTCGAGTACTGGAAAAAGCAGAACGGCACTTCTTCCGAACAGCTTGGCGGTCCCGGCCTTTCCGAGCTGTATCTGCCCGATCCGCAGTACCCGTCTTTTCAGATCAACGAGGAGAACGTCGCTCAGGTGCGCGTCAGCGAAACAGCCGACGCCGAGCGCTTCAGTCCGGCGCTGTTCGAGCGCCTGTGGACATACGTCGGAGCTGCGCGCCGCCACCGCGGCCCCGGCAAACGCCTGCTGCGTGTCTTCAAGCGCGCGGACGCACTCGGAGCCGAATATCACGAGCTGGTCCACAAAGGCTTCACGCGCCTGTGGTACGAGTACGTTCCCCGTGCTCTGCGCGATTCTGCCGCGCCCGCGCCGCTGGTGGTATGCATGCACGGACGCGGCGGCAACGCAGAGACGTTCATCGACATCAGCGGCATGACCGCCGTCGCCGAAGAACGCGGCTTCATCGTCGCTTTCCCGCAGGCTTCGATGTATCAGCAGATTCCCCCGCACGGCCTGCGCAACGTGCTGCTGTGGTCGGCAAATCGCTGCCAGCCCGACATGGACAACGTCGGCTTCATCCGCGCGATGGTCGCCGACATTGCCGCACGGCGCCGCATCGACATGGGGCGCGTGTACTGCTGCGGTCAGTCTTCGGGAGGGCGCATGTCGGTCGAGCTGGCGCTCTACGCCTCCGACTTGTTCACGGCCGCTGCTCCCTGGTCATCGGTGGAGGTGCCGGATGCCGCCCGAGGCATCACTGCGCCGGACACACCAATTTTTGTCATGCGCGGCGAGCTGGACGCCGCGAAAAAACGCTCATTCGACGGAAGATGGCCTTTTTCGACCGACGCGACCTACCGCGAATTTCTCAGCTATTTTGCCGAGCGCTTCGCTGTGGACGAGAGGCCCTGGACATGGACGACAGGGCGGTATCAGTTTTTTGAGTACCGCAGTGCAAGCGGCGCGCCCATGCTCACCTACGCCGAAGTGAAGGGGATGCCTCACGCTAACATCCCGGAGATGAGCTGGCTGACGTGGGACCTGTTCTTCTCCCGCTTTGCGCGCAGCAGCGACGGCGGCTTGCTTTTCATGGGCCGGCCTGTATAATGACATTAACAAAAAAGATAACCTTCCAAGGAGGAACATTTCATGATCTCACAGGAACAGCTCTTCGCCTGGTGCGAAGCGCATAAAGCCGAACAGCTTGCTCTGCTCAAGGAACTGGCCGCGATCCCCTCCCCTTCGCATCACGAGGAAAAGCGCGCTGAATTCATCAAAGCTTGGCTGGAAAAAGCCGGCGCCAAGAACGTCACGATCGATCCCGCGCTCAACGTGCTGCTTCCGTTCGGCGACTGCTCCAAGCCCTGCGTCGTTTACGCCGCACACATCGACGTCGTCTTCCCCGACACCACTCCCCTGCCCGTCGTGGAAAAGCCCGACGGCACGCTCCACGCGCCCGGCGTCGGCGATGACACGGCCAACGTCGTAGCGCTGATGCTGATGGCCAAGTACATCTTCGAGAACAGACTCGCGCCGAAGGAGCCCGTGATGTTCGTCTTCAACAGCTGCGAGGAAGGCCTCGGCAACCTTAAGGGTACCCGTCAGCTGTTCGCCGACCGCAAGGAACTGATCAAGGAGTTTATCTCGTTCGACGGGCTTTATGACAGCCTTGTCAACCGTGCCGTCGGCTCCGAGCGCTGGAGAATCAAGGCGACCACCATCGGCGGCCACAGCTACGGCTCGTTCGGCAACCCCAACGCCATCGCCTGGCTGGCGAAGCTGATCGGCGTGCTTGATGCCCAGCCGGTGCCGACGATGGAAGGCCGCAAGACCACTTACAACTTCGGCACCATTTCGGGCGGCACCTCCGTCAACACGATCGCTCAGAACGCCGAGATGCTCTACGAGTACCGCAGTGACGAGTTTGCCCACCTGGCACAGATGCGCGGCCAGCTGAAAAAGGCCGTGGAAAGCCTCGAGTGCGACAAGGCGCACTTTGAGCTGGAGATCGTCGGCGAGCGCCCCTGCGGCGTCGACGTCGATCCCGCCGCTGAGGAAGCGCTGCTCGCCCGCTGCGCGGCATCCGTCCAGGCCGTCATCGGCAAGATGCCCGGCAGACGGGCCTCGTCGACCGACGCCAACATCCCCTTCTCGCTCGGCGTCCCCGCCGTCACCTTCGGCCTCTACATCGGCAAAGGCGCCCACACCCGCGAGGAATGGATCGAGATCGACTCGATCTACACCGGTCTGAAGATCGGCATGCTCACCGTCATGCCGCATTTTGAATAGCACTCTCCCCCAATAAACAGAATCCCCCGGAATGTCCTGAGTGGAACATTCCGGGGGATGTTTTCATGCGCGCGTTGCGAAAAGCTCTTCACCTCAGCGCCGAGACAGGATTACGTAACGCGGATCGCAGCTTTCGCCTTTTTCAAACTTCGCAATGCAGTCGTACACATGTTTCACGCGCGGAACAATGTTCTCGACCACCGCGCCGGCAATATGAGGCATGAGCACAACGTTGCGCAGACTAAACAGCGGATTGTCTGCCGCCGGCGGCTCTGGAGAGAACGAATCGAGTCCCGCGCCGCGGATCCTGCCGTCGCGCAGCGCCTCATACAGCGCCATTTCGTCAACCAGTCCGCCGCGAGCTGTGTTGATCAGGATGGCGTCCTCTTTCATCATGGCCAGCCGTTCGCGGCTGATGATCCCGCGAGTGCCGCTTGGGCCTTCCTTGATCAGCGGCATATGCAGCGAAACGACATCGGACTGGCGAAGCACGTCGTCCATCTCGGCGTACTCCGCGCCAAGACTCCGTTCCACTTCGGGCTGCGCGCGGAACGGATCATAATACAGCACACGCGCGGCCTTCATCCCGTAGACCAGTTCGCAGACAAGCCTGCCAATGCTGCCGAAGCCGAGAATGCCGATGGTCTTGCCATAGAGGCTGTGATTCTGGTCGCGCATCTCGCTCTTGATCCATCGGCCTTCGCGCACCGATGCATCGGCGTAGATCAGCTGTCGGTTAACGGCCAGCATCAGCATGACTGCTGCTTCGGCAACAGCGGGGGCGTTGAAGCCGACGCCGTTTTGCAGAGCGATGTTCAGCTCTTTGAGCAGGTTCAAATCATACGAATCGACACCCGCGCCCCAAAGCTGAATGAGTTTCAGTTTTTTCGCGGCGCGGACGTATTCCTCCGTCAGCTTGATGCCGTTGACCGAGAGGTAATCGCACTGCGCCAGCGCAGCCAAGTGCTCCTGCTTATCGGTCTTCGACTCGACAAACATCAGGTCAAAACCATGCGGCGCATTGTCTCGCATAATCTTCTTCACGCCTTCTGAGAAGACGCCAAGCCATAGAATTTTAGGATTCATATCTTCTTCCTCCGCCGCGTTTCGCGGGTGCACAAAGGCCCGGCAGCCGTAAAGCCCCGGGCCTGCTGTTATCCTGCGCTTTGCTATTTTTTCTGATAGCCGGGGCCCATGCCGAGGCTGATCATGTTCTGCTTCATGTCGGCAAGGTACTTGGCGGCTTCTCCGTAAGGCTGATAGAACGGCTCCTGAGCCGACTTTTCAAGATCCTTGACATACTTGGGATTTTCGCAGATCTTCTTGATCGCGGTGCTGAGCGTATCGATCGCTTCCTGCGGAGCGCCCTTAGGGATCATCACGTAGTACACCGAGGGGAACGTCACTTCGTAGCCCAGCTCAAACGTGCAGGGCACGTCAGGCGAATACTTGCTCCGCACGCGGCTGCACGAGGCAAGGCAAACCACTTCGCCCATCTGGACGTACTGACGGATATACTGATACGCGCCCACGAAGATCTGAGGTGTGCCGGCAAGGAAGTTCGTCAGACGATCGCCGGTCGAACCAACATCGGCAGGTGTCACCTTGAGACCGGCGGAAATCAGCTGCGAAACTGCAACACCGGTGTTCGTGTTACGCTGTGAAGAGATCAGCAGCTCGCCAGGATGCTGTTCGCAGTACGCAAACAGGTCCTTGAGCGTGTAAACGTTCCACTTTTTGGCGTCTTCGGCACGGATTGCGATCCATGAGGCAAAGCCCTGCGTGACCGTCGCAACGATGTCCATGTCCTCCACCGTGTTGAAGTCCGTGGCACCGACAACATCGCGGATGATGGCGCTGTTATTGACAAAGCCGATCGTGTAGCCGTCAGGAGCGGCGTTCATCGTCGTACGGGCCGCGTCAAGCTGACTCGACGTGTTATTGACGATGACGTTGGTCTTCAGCTCCTTGTTCAAATACCGTGCCAGGATTCGGGCATTAGTATCGACCGATGTGCCGGCCTTGTGAGTGTTCAAAGTAATCGCCATGCGCGGATACTTCGGAGCGCTCCATGCCGTCGCGGCGCAAAGCGCCACAAGTGCAGCTGCTGCAAAGATCTTTTTCATCCTAAAATCCCTCCTGAAAAATGTGTTTGAAACCGCAGCATGCGGTTATGAAGCCGTTTTCTGGGCGCGGGCACGCTTCTGACTCTTGTACAGCGAGCTGACCAGCGAGAAGACCGCCAGCACAATGAAGGCCATCGCAATCGGACGCGAGCTGATTGCCCAGAAGCTGCCTCGGCTGATAGAGAGCGCGCGAGCCAGATTGGATTCAATGATCCCGCTGAGGATGTAGCCCATGACGATTGGCGCACGGCCGATGCCGATCTTTTGCAGGAAGAAGCCCGCCGTGCCGCCAAGGATAAACACAAACACATCGGTGTAGTTGTTGCGGGCAGAGAACGCGCCGACGAAACACACCATCATGATCATCACCATGATGATGCGACGAGGCAACGTGAGCACGCGCAGATAACCATTCAGCATAACGCGCTCGATGGCAATCATAAAGAAGTTGGCGACGAACATAATTGCAAAGATCAGATAGATGATGTCCGCGTCCTGTGAGAACGCCAGAGGTCCGCACTGCACGCCGTGCAGCGTCAGCGCGCTGAGAACGATCGCCGCCGTTGAGCTGCCGGGCACGCCCAGCGCGAGCATGGGGATCATCGCTCCCCCGACACAGGCGTTGTTCGACGTCTCTGAGGCGATCAGGCCATCCACTTCGCCTTGGCCGAACGTCTCCGGGTGCTTAGAGCGGTTCTTCTCCGTCAGATAGGCCAGAAGCGATGCCGACGAGCCCCCCACGCCCGGCAGGATACCAACGTATGTGCCGATCAACGCCGCGCGGAGGATTGTTTTCCAGCGTCGCAGATAATCCCCCAATGAAATGCCGAAGCCGCGCAGCGGTTCCATCTGCCGCACCTCGATTGACGTGTCATCGAGATTCATCACCAGTTTGAGCATCTCAGGGATGGCAAACATGCCGCACATCAGCGCTGTCGTCGGGATGCCGCCATCAAGCGCGTGAAAGCCGAAATTGTATCGGCTCACACCGTTGACCGGATCTGCTCCCGTCATCGCAAAAGCCATGCCGATGAGTGAAGCAAGAACGCCCTTCACCACGCTGTCGCCCGAGACTGAAACGATCATCGTGATCGAAAACACACCAATGGCGAAATACTCCCAAGGGCCGAAACGGAGCGCAACCTTGGCAATCAAAGGCGCAACAAAGAGCAGGAGGATAAAGCTGAGCGTGCCGCCCACGAACGACGTGAGGATACCGATGCCCATCGCCTCGCCGCCGCGTCCCTGACGAGCCATCGGGTTGCCGTCGAAGGTCGTCGTTATCGACGAGCCCGTGCCGGGGATATTAAGCATGATCGCCGAAATCAGACCGCCGCTCATCGCGCCAATGTAACAGGCCAGCAGCACGCACATCGCTGTTTCGGTATCCATGCTGTACGTCAGCGGCAGCGCCAGAATCAGTGCCATATTAACAGAGATGCCTGGCAGCGCGCCGAACAGGATGCCAAGTGCCGTGAACGCCGCCATCATTACTAAGTAGGTCGGCGTCGTCAGCAGCGTGCCGATCGATTCAAAAAAGATATTCATACCGCCCACAAGACAACGCCCCCTTTACAGATATGTGAGGATGGGCTTGAGCACGCCCACCGGCAGCAGCAGAGAAAAACAGTAGTAAAAAACGAAGAATACAATCACGGGACTGACTGCCGAAAGGATCAGATACAGTCCGTAACGCCTTTTCTCCGGCTTCTCCGCCAGGCAGAAGAGCCCAAACATCAACCACGGCATCGTCAGCATAAAACCAAGATACTCGTACAGCGACGCCGCCAGCAGCATCAACGCGATGAACAGAAACGCGCGCGTCAGAGCGCCTTTCGAGCTTTTGCCGGCAGCGAGCTTCGCGCGTTCTTCATCCGGAGCGTTCTTCCACACTCGCCGTGCCTGGAAAAACAGCGTCAGTGCGAAGATAAACACCAGCGCGCCGACAAGCCGCGGGATAAACGCAGCTCCGAAGGAATTCAGCGAAGAATCCTCGGCAAAGTGATACGTCTCCCAGTAAAAACCGGCAGCCAGCACAGCGATGATTCCTTCGGCCAGCATATTGGCCTTCGCTTCCTGGACCTTCATACACGCACCTCCTTGCGATCATGCGAATCATTCGTTGACACACATTATAATTTTAAAATATGCCAGTGTAAAACGATAATTTTTTGATTTCGTTCACAGGGAAATTCCTGTGAACGGGGGAAGCAAGGTCATGTTTGACGCCGCAGCAAATTTCTCTTACACTGAACGATATGCAGGAGAAACTTGCACATCTATGACAGAACGGAGGAACTTGCTATGACTGCAATGAAGATCGGCGACGGAAAGTTCACCTACGAGTGCGACGAAAGCTGGGGCAGCGAAGCGAAAGAAAGGTATTTTTCAGGTGTCGTCGCCGGCGTGACCGTGGATGAGGAGGACAACGTCTATGTGCTGACGCGCTCCGATCCTCCCGTCATCGTTCTCGACAAGGCGGGACACGTTCTTGAGACGTTCGGCTCGGGCCTGTTTGGCCGCGCTCACGGCATGTTCCGCGACCGCGATGGATCGCTGTTCGGCGTCGATGACGGCCGACATGCCGTATATAAGTTCAACGACAAACGCGAAGTGATCATGACGCTGGGTACGCCCGACTGCGGGACCGACACCGGCTACACGAAGAATCACAAGGTCGTCGAGCGCGCCGCTGGACCGTTCAACCGTCCCACGCGTCTCGTCACCGACGATCAGGGAAACATCTACGTCACCGACGGCTACGGCAACGCGCGAGTTCACAAGTTCGACGCCGCGGGCAAACTGCTGAAAAGCTGGGGCGAGCCAGGCAAGGAGCCCGGTCAGTTCAACTTGCCCCACGGCATCGGCATCAGCCTCGATAATAAAACGCTGTACGTAGCCGACCGGCAAAACTTCCGGGTCCAGCTTTTTACGACGGAGGGAAAGTACATCACCTCGTGGACAGATTTCCATCGTCCCTCCGACATATGGGTAGACAAAGACGGGCTCGTTTATGTTTCCGAAAACCGCCGCTGCGCTCTCTTTGGCCCCGTTCCTTCTCGCGTTACGATCATGTCGCCTGAAGGCCAGATAGTCGCGCGGCTGGGCAACGAACAGGCCGAATACTCCGAAGGACAGCCGTTTTTCAGCGCTCACGGCGTGGCCGTCGACAGCGAAGGCACGATCTACGTGGGCAATGTCGGACAGAACTGGGGAAAAGACGTGACCGGCTTGTTCCGTTATGTCCGGGTATAATATTTTTTTCAACAAGGAACAGTACTAATCGCAAAATAGCAAAGAAATCCCCCGTATAAAACAAGGCAGACCGGAACTATCGTTGCAGTCTGCCTTTCTGTTTATTTATCGTTTCAGTCCTTCACCGAGCTGCACGCCCTGGTCAAAGGCTTTCACGTTCAGCGCGACGACTTTTTCGCCTTTTGCGCCAAAGCGTTCGCTGAGCGCCGAATGGGCAGCTTCGGACGAGATGGCCCCGGTGATCCCGGCGATGACGCCGAGGGTTATGATATTGGCCGTCGCCGTGTTCCCCAGCTCACGCGCGGCGCTGAGGATGCTCAGTCCTGCCTCGTGCGCGGCGTTTTCGGGCCTGGGATTGACCTGATCGGCGTCATAAATGAGAAGCGTTTTTGCCGGCACTGTGCCGGTATAGCGCTCGTAGGCGATCTGATGCAGGCACACGACCACGTCAGGCTCGGTCGCCTCGGGGAAATAGATCTCGCTGTCGCTGACGATGACGTCTGATTTGGCGAAGGTGCCGCGAGTCTCGACGCCGTATTCGGACGAGAGCGTGGCGCGCTTGCCGTCGTGGCAGACGGCTGCCTGAGCGAGCAGCGTGCCGCAGAGGATCAGTCCCTGTCCGCCGACGCCGCTGATTGTGATCTCTTTCTGGACGCTCATTCTGACGCCTCCTTCTGCAAACGGTCGATGATACGCTGATAGGCTGTCGAATAATCCTCGCGGCTGCGGTCGGCGAGCACGCCGATGACGAACTTGCCGTTCAGCTCGTCTTCGCTCATGTCCTTCGCCTTGGCAGCGGGGATGCAGCGGTCTTTGATCCACTGCAGCAGCTTGGCAGGACTTGCCATTTTGTTGTTGCGGCCAAAGTGCGTGGGGCACGGCGAGATGACTTCGACGAACGAGAATCCCTGATGGTCGAGCGCCATGCCGATGAGCCGGTTCAGTTCGATCACGTCAAGGGTATTAGCGCGGGCGACGAAGTTGGCTCCGGCCGCTTTGACGACGGCGCAGACGTCGAAGCCGTTTTCGATGTGGCCGTACACAGACGTCTTCGTCAGCGAATGCTTGGGCGTGGTGCCGGAATACTGGCCGCCGGTCATGCCGTAGTTGAGGTTGTTGACCATGATCGCGGTGACGCCCAGATTGCGCCGCGCGGCGTGGATCAGGTGGTTGCCGCCGATGGTGATGCCGTCGCCGTCGCCCATCAGCGTGACGACATGCAGGCTGGGGTTTGCCAGCTTGATGCCTGTCGAGAAGGCCAGAGCTCGGCCGTGAGTACCGTGGAATGAGTTGGTGGTGACGTAGTCGTCAGCCTTGCCCCAGCAGCCGATGCCAGTGGCGATCACGGTCTCCTGCTTCGTCCAGCCGCGGCGGTCGATTTCGCGCAGGATGGACTGGAGCACGACGCCGTTGCCGCAGCCGGCGCACCAGAACAGCGGCAGTTTTTCGGAAAGGAGATAATCTTCTAGCATGTTCTCGCGGCCTCCTCTACTTTTTCCAAGATCTGTGCGGGCAGGATCGATCTGCTGTCGACTCGGTTGACGCCGAGCACGGGGATGTTGCGCGGGTTGCGGGCGCGCACGACGTCGATGTACTGGCCAAGGTTCATCTCGGGGAACACGGCCGCTTTGACGCGCGACATCGCGTCGTCGATGGCCGCGTCGGACACGGGCCAGAGCGTGACAAACTGCACCACGCCGGCTTTGATGCCCTTCTCGCGGCATTTCTGCATCGCCGAAAGGGCGGAGCGGGCCACGCCGCCGTAGGCGAAGATGACGTACTCGGCATCGTCCATCTGATAGCGGCGCACGATCGAGATCTTCTCTTTGTTCTTCTCGATCTTGTCGGTCAGATGGCGGATGACGGCGTCAGCGTTGTCGGTCCTGGAGCAGGGACGCCCCATCTCGTCGCGCATGGAACCGTTGACCTTGAAAACGTACTCGCTGCCGTAGCTCGCCAGCGGCGCGAGACCGTGCGAATGGTCGTAGGGCTTGTACTCGGCGGGGTCGCAGGCGGGCCTGCGGCGTTCGACGATCTTCACTTCGCCGGGCTCGCGGAGCACGCATTGCTCCTCAAGATGCCCGATGATCGCATCGGCGAGGAAGATGACGGGCGTGCGGTATTCTTCAGCATAGTTGAACGCCGTGATCATCAGGTCAAAGCAGTCCTGCACGCTCGACGGGGAAATGACGATGATGCCGTGATCGCCGTGTGTGCCCCACCGCGACTGCATCACATCGCCCTGCGCAGGCTTGGTCGCCAGGCCGGTGCTGGGACCGGAGCGCTGCACGTCGATAAGCACGCAGGGGATCTCGCCCATCACGGCAACGCCGAGATTTTCGGCCATCAGGGAAAGGCCGGGGCCGCTGGTAGCAGTGTAAGCCTTTTTCCCCGAGCACGAAGCGCCGATCAGCGCCGCCATGCTGCCGAGCTCGTCCTCCATCTGCACGTACAGTCCCCCGACCTGAGGCAGACGGATCGACGACGTTTCCGCCACTTCCGATGAGGGCGTGATCGGATAGCCGGCGTAGAAACGCGCCCCGGCGACGATCGCGCCTTCGGTCATGGCTTCGTTGCCCTGCATGAAGACAGTTCTGCTCATCGCTTACGCCTCCTTTTCCACTTTCAGCGCAAAGTCAGGACAGCGCATCACACACAACTGACATGCAACACAGTCCTGCGGACGTGCGGCGACAGGCGCACCGTCGCGGTCCGCGTCGAAGACCTTCTTCGGACAGAAGGCCACGCAGATGCCGCAGGATTTGCACCATTTTCTGTTGATCGTGATCTGAGAACTCACAGTTTATGCTCCCCCTTTTGTGGATATGCAGTGATAAAAAGGCTCAACTCATCAACCCGGACGGATCGACCTTTTCCGTGAGGACGCGCAGCACCTCGGGATCGGGTTGCTCAAGCGTCACCGCCCGCGAAACATCGATCGCAAAGCCGGTGTTCGCAACGACCTGCTCGGCCGTCACGCCGGGGAAAAGCTGCGCCAGGTACATGCGCCGGTCCTCACCGAAGCGGAACATGCCCAGTTCCGTGACAACAGCGCGCGGGCCTTTATCAGCCGGCAGACCGCGGGCAGCGCGTCCGCCCTCGCCGTCGACCCAGCCGGGGCTGGTGCAGTAGTCGAGATGCTCGACGAAGCGGCGCTTCTGATGCTTCATGACGATGACAGTATCGCAGTAAGTCGCGATGCCGTTGGCACCGCCCGAACCGGTCAGTCTCGTCTGCGGAGCTTCATACGGGCCGACGCAGGTAGAATTAAGGTTGCCGTAGGGATCGATCTGTGCGCCGCCGAGGAATCCAGCTGCGATCGTACCAAGCCGTCCCGCCAGCGTCTCAAAGCCAAAGTAGCGGAACTGCGGCCACAGCACGGAAGCTCCGCGGTTGAGCCGCAGGTCGGAGACACTGGTCGGCACCTCTTCGGGCGCGCCCTCGAGGATGCCCGTTTCAAACAGCAGCCGTGCATTCGGCGCGTGCGTCACCTTGGCAAGCGACGCGCCCACCAGCGGCAGCCCTGTGCCGATGATGTACGTTTTGCCGTCTTCGATCTCGCGCGAGAGCGCGATCGCCATCATCTGTCTGGGAGTTGCGTGCATCGTTCCCCGCCTCACTTTCGTTTCAGGCCGCGCACATAGCCGGCTTCGGGATCGACGCGCAGCGCTGCGAGCCGCTCGCTCCCCACGCGGGCCAGATAGGCGTCGTGATCCGCGCCCAGCTCGCCCGGAAGCCAGCGGTCAAACTCCTCCTGAGTGCGGCTGATTCTCTCGTACTCAAGCAGTGACGCCGGGTCATAGTCATAGCAGCCGAAGCACTGCGACGGATGCGCGCCAAACGACAGATGCACGACGGCCGAGACGCACATGCCCGGCAGCGTGTTCAGCTCAGGATGCGCGCGCAGTTCATCGTCGGGAACGAGCTCTTCGCAGGAGATGATCGTATGCCTCGCGGCAATGGCAATATCCTCGTCCTGAAAGCGCGCCCCCTCGATGCGGCAGAGGCCGTCGGCACTGGCTTTCTGCACATGGATGACAGCCACGTCGATCTGCGGCGTCGGGATCAGGCACAGCTTGCTGCCCGGATGGAACGGATCGTCCTGGACGATGAACTTCTTCGCCGGCAGCTTCGGGAACTTTTTGCGCTCTTCCTCGCTGATGCCCCAGACGCGCTCCAGGTCGGATCCGAGCATGTTCTTCACAGGCACATAGCTCAGACCGAGCGCCGCGCCGTGGTAGGCGATTGTCTGCGCGTCGAGCGAATAATCCTCGACGGCCAGCGTCTTTTTCTCTGCCGCCTCGCGGAAACGGCGGCATACCATCGAAAATCCTGAATTGGCGATATAGCTCATATTGACCGCGCTCACACAGCCCGCGCCGATCAGCATGTCGAGATCCCCGCCGGCCGCGCCGCTTTCGACGCACAGCCCCGTCTTGTGCTGGCGGATGATCTCGCGCACCAGTCCGTAGGCGCGCCGGTTCGTCGAAAATCCTCCCAGGGCGAGACAGTCGCCGTCGTGAACGAAGCGCCGCACGGCCTCCGCCGCGCTCATCAGCTTGCTTCCGCTGTCCATCGCCGCATTCCTCCTTTTGCGTTCGTGCGCTTTTAGCACTCTTTTCTCTTCATCATCTTAATGACCGCAGCACCGAAAGTAAAATGAACGTTCATGAATCACCGTATCAGTTTTAATGATAGAATAGGCACCAGAGGGAGGGAACGGCATGGAATTTCGCAATCTCTACAGCTTTCTCAAAGTCCACGATCTGGGCAGCTTTTCCAAGGCAGCCGAAGATCTCGGCTATGCGCAATCGACGGTGACGCTGCACATCCAGCAGCTTGAGGACGAACTCGGAGTGCCGCTGTTCGACCGCATCGGCCGGAAAAACAGTCTGACGCCATACGGCACGCAACTGCTCGACTATGCCCGCAAGATCCTTCAGCTTCAGGAACAGGTAAAATTCATCAGCCGCGCTGATCGGACGAAGATCGGCGGCACGCTGCACCTTGGCATGGTCGAGTCGATCTCCGGCTCGCTGCTGCTGTCGGTGATCGGCGAATACCGCAGGAGGCTGCCGGAAGTGAACGTGGAGCTGCGCGTCGCCGTGTCGTCCGATCTGTTCGCGATGCTGCGGCAGGGCACAGCCGATCTGATCTTCACGATCGGCGACCGTTTGAGCGCCCCCGATCTCGTCTGCCCGTGCAGCCACCGCGAGCGCAGCGTCTTCATCGCCTCGCCGCGCAACCGTCTGGCCGGCAAGAAGAGACTGACCGCCGCTGACGTGTTCGCCGAGCCGTTCATCCTCACAGGCGACAACACCTTCCTCCAGCATGAACTGTTCAAAAAAGCCGGCGAATGCGGCCTGAACATCAAATCCCCGCTGCGCACGGAAAGCTCAAAGATCATCTGCGAGCTGGTGGCGCAGGATCTGGGCGTCTCGTTCCTGCCGGAATACATGGTCCGCTCGCCGTTCCAGCGCAGCGAGCTGGCCGTGCTGGATGTCAGCGACTTTTCGCACTCGTTTTCCATGTGCGTTTATTACCACCGCGATAAATGGCTGACGCCGCAGATGGCCGAGCTGATCGAACTCGTCCAAGCCTACTGGGGGAAAATGAGTAATTAGTAATTAGTAATTAGTAATTAATAATTACAAAAATAGAACTATTTCTGCAAAAACCCGCGTTCTGGGCGCACCAGAACGCGGGTTTTGCCTTTCATTACTCATTACTAATTACTCATTGCTTTTCAAAGTCTCATCGTGTTGAAGGAAAAGACACCTTCGCGCCACTCGGGAGAGAGCGCGTACTCCCAGAACAGGCGCAGAGTGCCGATGTACGGGGCGTTTTCGCGGCGGATCTGATAGATGTAGCGGTCGACCTGGAGGCGTCGCACGGGTATCACGGCGATGTCCGGACTCTGGCGCGTTGCCGCCATCAGCGACCGGGCCACAAAGCCGACGCCTGCGCCCAGCGCCACCGACGTGAGCACGTCGTTGTTGCCCGACACCTGCATGACGACGTTCATCTGCTCAAGCGACAGGCCGACGCGCTTCAGCCCCTGAATGAGCAGCCGCATCAGATGTCCGGAAGGGTCGCGCACGATCAGCGGCAGTTTTTTCAGCTCGCGCAGCGTGATCGACTCGGGCAGCTTCATCGAAACCGGAGCGATGAGCACGAGCGGATCGTAGAAAAAACGGTCAAAGATCACGCCCGTCCGCACCGGCCGCGTGCCCGTGACGGCGATGTCAAACTCGCCGCGCATGAGCCTGTCCATCAGTTCCGCGCCGCTGTACGTCTTCACATGGACCGTTGCGGACGGATTCTCTTCGCGGAACTTGTTGGCAAGCACGGGCAGCACTGTGCTGCTGGGCGTCGAAGTCACGCCGATGTGTACGGGCGCCAGCGTTGTTCCGGCCGAGAGGGTGACGGCAGAGAGCATCGCGCGGTAGTCGGCCAGCGCTTTGCGCGCGTAATCGGCAAAGATCACGCCGGCTTCTGTTGCCGTGACAGGCCGCCGCTGCCCGGGGCTGCGCTCGAGCAGCCGGGCGCCGACTTCGGCTTCCAGAGCGCTCAGCGCCGCTGTGATCGAGGGCTGGCTCATGTGCAGCAGCCGCCCCGCCGCCGCAAATGAGCCGCTGTTGAGCACGGTCAGAAAAAGGTTGAACTGTTCCAGTCGCATCGTCAAAGCCTCCTGCCCAAATTTCCTATCAGAAAAAACTATAATTTGGAATGTTAAGTATACACGAAAAATCAAATTCCGACTACGTCCACAAAAAAAGAGATAATTTTTTTTGATAGGTCCGCGCAAATCGAGCCAACTTCGACCTTTTGTAAACGCTTGCAAACACTGATACGGTTTGATATAGTGCATTCAGGAACAAGGAAACGCGTTCCGGGTTTGAAAATAATCCAAGGGGGTTACACACAATGAAAAAGAGTTTTGTCTGCAAGGTTCTGGCCGTTGCCGCTCTGTTCGCGGCGTGCGTGCCCGCGTTCGCCGGCAAGTATGACAGCTGGCCCGAGAAGGATGTTCACATCATCTACTACACTCGTCCCGGTTCGGGCGGCGACACGTTCCTGCGCAATCTGGCCGTGGCCGTCAAGGGCAAGCTGAACGGTCACTCGATCGTCATCGAGAACATCATCGATCCTTCCGGTGCTGTGCCGTGGGGCCGCGTGCAGCGCGCCAACAAGGACGGCTACACGCTGGCCTGTCTGAGCACGACGGTCGTCACCGCCGACCTGATCGGCCATTCTCCGGTCAAGTATCCTGACTTCGCCTACATCTGCGCGCTGGGCAACGACCCTCAGTACATCTTCTGCCGCAAGGAAATGCCCTTCAACACGCTGCCTGAGCTGCTTGCCTACGCCAAGGCCAACCCCGGCAAACTGAACTGGGGCACCGCCGCGCCCACGAGCGCCAGCACGATCTGCTCGGCTGAGATCATCCGCTCCACGGGCATCGACGTGAACCGCATCGTTTTCAACACGGGCGGTGACACGCTGGTCAACATCCTTGGCGGCTTCTGCGACATCGGCGTTGGCGAGTACATGGATATGCGTCCCCAGATCGAAGCCGGCAACCTCAAGCTGCTGGCCCTGCTGGCCAAGGAGCGCAACGTGCTGAACGTGCCCACCACGCTTGAGGGCGGCTTCAACATCGTGTTTGAGCGCGCCCGCGGTCTGGCTGCTCCTGCCAGCACTGATCCTGAACTGGTTGCCCGCATCGCCGAAGTGTTCAAGACGGCACTCAGCGACGAGAAGTTCTGCAAGTACCTGAGCGACGAGGCCATCGAAGCCAAGTACATGGACGGCGCCGAGTTCCTCGCGTCGTATGACACGGTCGCCAAAACGATCAAGGACAACGAAGCGGCCCTTCGCGGCAAGAAGCAGTAGTCTGAACTGACAGATTCACTTTGCCCCTGCTGGCAGGTTCACCGTCTCACTGCCGGTGAGCCTGCCTTTTTTGTCCCTTTTTGCAGCACATGTATCAATTTTAGCGCAATCAGCACCATATGAGTTTTATCTCCAAGGAGGAATTTTTCGTGAACGGTTTTCTCAGCCGCGATCGTCTGATCGGTCTGTTCTGCTTCGCTTTCGCGGGGTATGTCTGGTATGAAGCGGGAACGTTCCCCACTTCGGATTTTGACGCGGTGGGGCCCTCGCTGTATCCGCGTTTTCTCGCCACGGTCATCGGCCTGGCGTCGCTGGTGATCTTCCTGAGACCCAGCAAGGGAGCGTCGGCAAAAGACGAGTCTCCCCGCTGGGGCGCGTTCCTTTACGTCATTCTGGTCTCGGCAGCTTACATCGCGCTGCTGATGCCCCTCGGCTTTATCCCTACGACGGTGCTGTTCCTGCTGGCAATGGTGCTGTACTTTGAACCCAGCGAGCTGAAGGTGCGCATCCGCAAGGCTGTTGTGTACGCAGCGTGCTTCTCAGTGTTCCTCTACCTGTTTTTCGGCAAGCTGCTGGGCGTGCTGCTGCCCGCCGGCATCCTTCACGGCCTGCTCGGCTGATCTTTAAGGAGGTTTTTCGCATGTTCTCTCTGTTCCTTCAGGGTCTGGCTCAGGCGGCAACGCCTATCAACATCATGTACATCGCTTTCGGCGTCATCTGGGGCATCATCGGCGGCGCCATTCCCGGCATCTCGGCTTCGGTCGCCATGTCGCTGCTGCTGCCGCTCACCTTCGGCATGGATCCTTCACACTCGCTGCCGATGCTGGCGGCCGTGTACGTAGGCGCCGAGTACGGCGGCTCGATCCCCGCCATCCTCATCAAGACCCCCGGCACAGGTGCGGCCGCGGCGACGGTGCTCGACGGCTATGAGATGCAGCGCAAAGGGCTGGGCGGCAAAGCACTGTGCATTTCGCTCTACGCAGGCGTGATCGGCGGTCTGGTGTCGGTCATCGTGCTCGTTTTCTCCACCGTGCCTCTGGCGAGCTTCGCGCTCAAGTTCGGTCCCAGCCAGTACTTCTGGATGGCGATGATGGGCCTGTCGATCGTCGGCGCCGTCTCGGGCAAGGACCCGATGAAGGGGCTCATCTCAGCCGCGTTCGGCCTGTTCCTGGCGATCATCGGCATGGACCAGTTCACATCGACACAGCGCTTCACGTTTGGCGTGTTCCGTCTCTCTGAAGGTCTTGACCTCATCCCGGTGCTCGTCGGCTTGTTCGCGCTCAGCGAAGTGTTCCGCCAGATCTTCCAGGGCGAGATCTTCAGCGTCATCAAAGACAAGGTAAAGATGACCTATCCCACGAAGAAAGAGCTCGCCAGCGTCACGCCGATCGTCGTCGCCGGCGGCGCGATGGGCTCGGTGGTCGGCGCTCTGCCCGGCGCGGGCGCGACGATCGCTTCATGGATCGCCTACTCTGAGACAAAGATGTTCTGCAAGAACAACGAGACGTTCGGCACGGGCGACATCCGCGGCGTCGCGGCTCCCGAGTCGGCCAACAACGGCGTTCCCGCCGGCGGCCTGATCCCCCTTCTGGCCCTCGGCATCCCCGGTTCGAACTCGACGGCCATCCTCATGGTCGGCTTCAGCCTGGCCGGCATCTCCTGCGGCCCGATGCTGTTCCTCACTCAGCCGCAGATTCCTTACGGCCTGATGGCCAGCATGTTCATGGCTCAGATCGTGCTGATCTTCGTCGGTCTGCTGATGCTACGCCCCTGCGTGTACATCACTTCGATCAAGAAGATCTTCCTCACTTCGGCGATCATGATGTTTGCGTTCATCGGCGCGTTCTCGACGACGAACGACGTGTACTCGATCATCCTCGTGGTGATCTTCGGCCTGATCGGCTTTACGATGAAGGAGCTTGGCTTCGCGCCCGCAGCAACAGTTCTGGGCTTTGTGCTCGGCGAGTTGGTGGAGGGCAACCTGCGCCGCACGATGCAGATGTCGCGCGGCTCGATGGACATCTTCTTCGCCGGCGGCCTGAACAAGTTCTTCATCGCCCTGACGATCCTCGGCGTGCTCTTCCCCTACATCTCCAAGTGGCTAGCTGCCCGCCGCAAGGCGAAAGCCGCTGCGTAAGCGGCGAAAGGAGCACCGCCAATGGCATGTTTTGATTTCAGCAGCGAAGCTTTTTACGACAACCACACGCACCGTCTGTTCACCGACAAGCCGGTCGTGTCGGTGAAGGACTTCACAGTCAACTATTATCACGGCGTGCGCGACGCTTTTGACGAGTCGGGCGAGGAATGCCCCTCAGACACAGCCTTTGCGCACATGCACAGCCAGAGCGTCATTCAGACGCTCGTGCACGCGTTTTCGCAGCGTTTTGGCTGCGAAGCGTCGCTTGAAGGGCTGACGGCATTCCGCAACGATCACGCCAAGACGCCCGAAGCGCTGAAAGCCTATACGGAAATGCTCTACAAGGACGCCAACGTCTGCGGTACGACGCTCGACTGCGAACTGCCGATGGGCGACGCGCTCACGCAGTGCTTCCCCTGCAAGGTCAACCGGCTCTTCCAGTATGAGAATGTCTTCACCGAGCAGCTCAAGACGGCCGGTTCGTTCAAGCAGCTCGCCGACAACGTGCTCGGCGCCATCAGCACGGCTGCTTCTGAAGGCTTTGCCGGTCTGAAGGGTCACATCGGCGAAAAGTACGGCGGCATGGAAGTGCGCGAGCTCGATCCGGCTCAGGCCGAAAAGGCGTTCGCGGCTGCCCAGTCGGGCGACAAGGAAGCCGTCAACAGTGTCTATCACGCACTGTTCCCTCAGATCCTGACGATCAGCGCCGAGCTGAACCTGCCGCTCAATCTGCACTCGGGCAGCACGGGCTTCAAGAAGCGCACTGACTTCTACAAGGTCGATCCCATCCTCATGGCGCCGTTCCTGAAGAAGCACAAGTTCTACAAGACGAAGATCGTCTTCCTGCACGAGAGCTTCCCCTTCACGCGCAACGCCGCGATCATGGCTTACAACTTCCCCAACGTCTATCTGGACCTCAGCCAGACGCTGCCCTGGCAGTCGCTGCTCTTCTCCCGCTGTCTGGAAGACGCGCTGTCGATCACGCCGCATGACAAGATCGTGCTCGGCACCGGCCAGCACTGGTATGCAGAGATGGCCTGGATCGCCTCCTACATCGCCAAGCGGTCGCTTGAGCGCGTGATGAGCACGTTCGTCGAGGACGGACTGCTCTCGTCCGCTCAGGCCAAGCGCAGCGCCCGCCTCGTGCTCAGCGAGAACGGCATGAAGCTCTACGAAAAGTAAGACTGCAAAAAAACGGAGGCTGTCTTCTCGCTTCGGAAAGACAGCCTCCGCTCATAAAACAAAGGAGATTACAGACATGTACAGCAAAAAATCTCGCGCCACCGTTCTGCGCGAACTGCTCCGCGACAACAAGGTCATCGTCGCGCCGGCCGTCGGCGACGCCCTGGGCGCGCGCATGGTTGAAGACGCCGGCTTCCCTGCCGTGGTCGTCAGCGGCTCGTCGATGTCCAACCTCGAACTGGGCAGCGCCGACGTGGGCATCATGTCATACGGCGAGCTGCGAAACAACTTCCTCAACATCCTCAACGCCTGCACCATCCCGATGATCGTCGACGCCGACACCGGCTACGGTGGTACGCTGCCCATCTACCGCATGGTGCGCGAGTACGAGGCTATGGACATCGCCGGCATCCAGATCGAGGATCAGGTGTTCCCCAAGATGTGCGCATATTACAGCAATACGGCCGTCGTCAGCGCCGAAGAGATGATCGACCGTCTTCGCGCCGTGCTTGAGGCGCGCACCAACCCCGACTTCTTCGTCATCGCCCGCACCGACGCGGCCAAGTCGCTCGGCTTCAACGAGGCGCTTCGCCGTGCCAGGCTGTATTACGAGGCCGGCGCGGACATGATCTTCATTACCGTGCCGCCCCGCGCCGAAGACATGCAGCGCATCGCCGACCTGCCCTTCCCTGTGTGCACCAGCATCGTCGAGGGCACCGTCAACGAGGACTTTACCGTAGACCAGCTTGCCGAGATGGGCTTCAAGCTCGTCAAGTTCCCGCAGACGCTCATCCGCGCCTCGATGCGCGCTATGCATGATGTGCTCGAAAGCCTGCGCCGCACCGGAGGCACCAAGGAATACCGCGACCACATCGCCACGCAGAAAGAGCGCGGCATTTACTCGCACATCAGTGATTTCAGCGACTTCCAGGCAAAGATTGAAAACAAGAACTCGTTCAAAGTGGACGAATAACAGACACCAGCAGCGGAGCTTTCCGGCACAGTCCGAAAGCCCCGCTGTTTTTTTGTGCTCAGCATATTTCAGTTCTACGTGGAACTCAACATTGAATATCCCCGCAAAATCTTGCAAAAAAATCCTGTCAGAGAGTGCAGGATTTGCCCTTTCATGGTATGATAACAGAGTAAAATAATCGACGGCGGTCCCATGGCCGCCCTTGAATAGAAGGAAATCAGCCATGCCTGAAATCACAGACGATAACATCCAGAAAGTCAAAGAACAGCTCCATAATCTCGGCCAGAAGGCGCGCGATGCGATCGGTCCGGAAAAGGCCGCTGCCATCTCCGCCACGGTCCCCGTAGTCAAAAGCGCCGCGCGCAGTGCCGCGATCCGCTCGCTGCGGGCCATGCAGACGCTCTGTGCTGCGGGAGCGCAGAAACTGGAAGAGGGCGGCCGTGCGCCGGTCCGCCGGATCGAAGCCGATGACGAGCCGTTTTCCGACGAGGATTCGTTCGTTCAGGAAAGCGAGCCGACGCCTTCGCTTCGTGAAAGCTCGCCCGAGCCCGTCCGCCCGGTCGAGCCGCCGTTGCGCGAAGTGCCTGAGCCGCAGTCCAGAGCGCCGCGCCCCGCTCAGCGCCATGCCAGCGGCGAGCCGGAGATCATCCGTCCCAAGTCGACCACACATGCACGGCGCACATTCACGTATTTCGGCGTCATCGTCTCGCTGCTGGCAGCCGGAGCGCTTGTCTTCTCGGGCGTGACGCTGATCCGCATCCTGCGCCCGCGCTTCGGACGCCCCGACGCCCCGCGCAGCATCTACGAGCCGGTCGCGCGCGCCAACAACTCAAACGCCGGCATCATCCGCATCCAGCGCTCCGATCCCTCTTCACAGAAGCAGCAGCCCGCACCTGCGGCTCAGGACAAAAAGCCGGCCGCAGCAGCCGAGCAGGAGCTGCCCGAAAAGGTGAAGATCAACTACGCGGGCGTCAACGTGCGCGACGATCACTCCACGCAGGGCACACAGGTCATCGGCAAGGCCGCCAAGGGCGACGTGAAGCTGCTTGAGTTCTGGGAAGGGAAGGATCAGTACCCCTGGTACAAGATCGAGGCAAAGAACGTCACCGGCTGGGTCTACGGCCGCTATGTCGACGTGCCGCCCAAGCCGAAGGCGAAGAACGCCTCGCAGCTTAACGGAAACGAGCGCATGGGACGTGTCACGCGCTCCGGCGTGAACGTGCGCGACGATCACTCGACCAAGAACACGCGCGTCGTCGGCCGCCGAAGCAATCAGGACGTCGTCATCATCGACGAGTGGAAGCAGGAGGGCGCCTCGTATCCGTGGTATAAGATCCGCCTCGATAACGGCGAAGGCTGGATCTACGGCAAATACGTCGAGCTGAAATAACGTCCCCGACTTTTACAGCACCCAAATATAAAACATCGCGGCCGCTTCGCACGGGATGGACCGTATCCCGAATCACGGACACTGAATAAAAAGACCTCCTGTTGTAGAATGAAATCAACAACAGGAGGTCTTGCTATGCCAAGGAATTATACCAAAGTGGAACACTTGTCAGCAGAAA